>MDSW01194062.1_pt1 | contig 18517 bp, 19 predicted proteins | sample 811171 | NCBI WGS metagenome assembly MDSW01 (sample SAMN05326641, study PRJNA326480) | marine metagenome | isolation source: seawater | place: Atlantic Ocean: North West | collected 2012 | reverse complement strand
TTTTGGAGGCCACGCCCAGAATCGAACTGGGATAAAAGGATTTGCAATCCTCTGCGTAACCATTCCGCCACGTGGCCAATCTTATAAAATAATTATTTAATAAAGCATTTAATTATTTTAATAAAGAAAAATCTAACTATTTAGGGTTGTAGGCTTATGGATATAAAGTAAATTAGACATTATTCAAAATTATGGAATTTAAGAAATACGACCATTTAAAGGAAGAAAAAATAATCACTGATTATTGGATTAAGAATAATTGTTTTAAACCTATAAAGGGTAAATTAAATAAAAGATTTTCAGTTGTTATACCTCCACCTAATGTTACTGGCAGATTACATATGGGTCATGCTTTAAATAATAGTCTTCAAGATGTGTTGGTCCGTTTTAAGAGAATGATGGGTTTTGAAACCTTATGGCAACCAGGCACTGATCATGCTGGGATAGCGACTCAAGCAGTTGTTGAAAAAAATTTAGAGAAAGAAAATTTGAATAAAAATCAATTAGGGCGAAATGATTTTATAAGTAAAGTTTGGGAGTGGAAAGAAGAATCTGGGGGAATAATATTAGATCAGTTAAAGAAATTAGGCTGTTCTTGTGATTGGTCAAGAACCAGGTTTACCATGGATAAAGATTTGTCCAAAGCTGTTATTAAAGTTTTTGTTGATCTATATAATAATAATCTTATTTACAAAGATAAAAAATTGGTAAATTGGGACACTAAACTTCAAACTGCTATTTCAGATTTAGAAGTTGTGCAAAAAGATGTTCAATCTAATTTATATTATATAAATTATCCAATTGAAGGTTCTTCGGATAATATAACGATTGCAACAACCAGACCCGAAACCATGATGGGTGACACAGCTGTAGCAGTCAACCCAAAAGATGAAAGATTTAAATCACTAATTGGAAAAAATGTTTTAATACCATTGGTTAATAGAACTATTAAAATAATTGCTGATCATTACGCTGATCCTGAGCAAGGATCTGGAGCAGTAAAAATTACTCCTGCACATGACTTTAATGATTACGATGTAGGGAAAAGAAATAAACTCGAAATAATTAATATTTTCGAAAAAAATGGTTTAATAAATAAAAATGGAATTAAAGAATTTGTTGGATTAGATCGATTTGAAGCTAGAAAATTATTAACAAAAAAACTAAAAGAAAACGGGTATCTTGTAAAAATAGAAAATATAAAAAATAAAGTTCCTTACGGGGATAGATCTAATTCGATTATCGAACCCCTATTAACAGAACAATGGTTTGTAGATGCGAAAAAATTAGCAAAAAAACCTATTAAAATTGTCAAAGAGGGAAAAACTTCCTTTTATCCTGATTCTTGGACAAAAACTTTTTTTCAATGGATGAAAAATATTGAACCTTGGTGTGTTTCTCGTCAAATCTGGTGGGGACATAGAATCCCAGCTTGGTATGATAAGCATAATAATATTTATGTAGCTGAAAATGAAAATGATGCATTAAAATTAGCAAAGAAAAAAAATAAAAGTAATATTAAATTAAAACAAGAAACAGACGTACTAGACACTTGGTTTTCGTCCGCTTTATGGCCATTTGCAACATTAGGTTGGCCAAACAAAACTAAAGAACTATCAAAATTTTATCCTACATCCGTATTAGTTACTGGTTTCGACATCATTTTTTTTTGGGTTGCAAGAATGCTTATGATGGGAAATTTTTTTAAAAATAAAACTCCATTTAATAAAGTTTATGTTCATGCGCTAGTAAGAGATGAAAAAGGGCAGAAAATGTCCAAATCAAAAGGTAATGTAATTGACCCATTAGAATTAATAAACAAATATGGAGCAGACAGCTTAAGGTTTACTTTAATCTCTATGGCATCACCGGGTAGAGATGTAAAATTAGCAAAAGATAGAGTAATAGGTAATAGAAACTTTATAACAAAAATTTGGAGTGCTAATAATTTTTTACAATTAAATAAATGTAAATATGATAAGAAAATAAATATAAATTCAATTAAATTATCAATTAATCAATGGATTTATAATGAGTTTATTCTAACTCAAAATCTTGTAACTAAAAGTCTAGAAATTTTCAGGTTTGATGAAGCTGCTAAGTGTATCTATCAGTTTGTGTGGCATTATTACTGTGATTGGTATTTAGAATTTTTAAAACCAATTTTTAACTCCAAAAACAAAACAGAATTAAATGAAGCCAGATTATTCTCTTCATTTATGATGTCAAATATACTTAAGTTATTACATCCATTTATTCCTTTTTTTACTGAAACAGTTTGGAGAAAAAATAACTATAAAAAAATTATTAAAAGTAACTTAATATTATCAGAGTGGCCTAAATATAAAACTATGAGCAAATTCAAAAAAAATTGCTCAGACATCAATGAAATGATCAAATTTATCTCAAGCCTTAGATCTTCAAAAGCAGAATTAAAGATTACCCCTAAATTATATTGTGATATTCATTTTTTAGAAAAATCTTCTAAATTAAATAAGATTATACAAAAAAACCTAATTTTAGCTAAATATGTAGGTAGAATTAGAAATATCTTAAAATTAAGTAAAATTGATAAAAATACTTTTGAAATTTTATCTCAAAATGAAAAAATTTCTCTAAATTTTAATGAAAATATTGATTTAGCCTCTCAGAAAATTAGAATTTTACAAAAAATAAAGAATTTAAATAAAGAAATTACTGCTTTAAACAGTAAACTTAAAAATAGAGCTTATGTAAAAAATGCTCCCAAAGAAATTGTTCAAAATGATAAAAGATTTCTTAAAGAATTAACTATTGAAGATAGTAAATTAAGAAGTATTGTATCCAGTATTAATTAAAAATGGCTAAGTTTAACAAAAAAAAATTACCAAGTCGTCATACTTCTTTAGGGCCTGATAGAGCTCCACATAGATCATTTTACTATGCAATGGGTGAAACAGAACAAGATGTTGCAAAACCTTTTGTAGGAGTTGTCTCTACTTGGAACGAAGCTGCTCCTTGCAATACAGCTTTAATGAGACAAGCTCAATCAGTAAAAAAAGGAGTAAAAAATAGTGGAGGAACACCAAGAGAATTTTGCACAATCACTGTTACTGACGGTATAGCAATGGGCCATGAGGGTATGAAATCATCTTTAATTTCAAGAGAGATAATTGCTGACTCAGCTGAACTTACTGTAAGGGGTCATTGTTACGATGCATTAGTTGGAATTGCAGGATGTGATAAATCTTTACCAGGTTTAATGATGTCAATGCTAAGATTAAATGTCCCTAGCGTTTTTATATATGGTGGATCAATCTTGCCTGGAAAATTTAAAGGTAAAGATGTTACAGTTGTCGACGTGTTCGAAGCTGTAGGTAAACATTCATCTGGAAAAATGTCATCTGATGAATTAAGAGAATTAGAATTAGTTGCCTGCCCAAGTGCCGGAGCTTGCGGCGGACAATTCACAGCCAATACTATGGCTTGTGTTTCAGAAGCCATTGGTCTTGCGTTACCTTATTCAGCTGGAACACCTGCACCCTACGAAGAGAGAGATAAGTATGCTTTCGAAAGCGGTCAAGCTGTAATGAATTTATTAGAAAAAAATATTAAACCACGTGATATTGTTACAAAAAAAGCATTAGAAAACGCAGCAACGATTGTAGCAGCTACTGGAGGTTCTACTAATGCTGCACTTCATCTTCCCGCTTTAGCAAATGAAGTAGGAATAAAATTTGACCTGATGGATGTTGCAAAAATTTTTAAAAAAACACCTTATCTTGCAGATTTAAAACCGGGTGGAAAATATGTTGCTAAAGATATGTGGGAGGCTGGTGGGGTCCCTATGCTATTAAAAACTTTGTACGATGGTGGATATATTCATGGTGAATGTATGACAGTGACAGGTAAAACCATGAAAGAAAATTTAGTAAATATTAAATTTAATTCCAATCAGAAGGTTTTAAGAAAATATAATAACCCACTTTCTCCAGATGGTGGTGTTGTTGGATTAAAAGGTAATTTAGCACCAGATGGAGCTATAGTAAAAATCGCAGGTTTAAAAAAATTACAATTTACAGGTAAAGCAAGATGTTTTGACAATGAAGAAGATGCGATGAAAGCAGTACAAACAAAAAAATACAAAGATGGAGATGTTATAATAATTAGATACGAAGGTCCAAAAGGTGGCCCGGGTATGAGAGAAATGCTTTCAACTACAGGAGCTATTTATGGTCAAGGAAAAGGGGAAAAGGTTGCTCTTATAACCGATGGAAGATTTTCAGGAGCTACCAGAGGTTTTTGCGTTGGTCATGTAGGTCCAGAAGCTGCAATGGGAGGCCCAATTGCTCTACTTAAAAATGGAGATATTATAGAAATCGATGCAAAAAAAGGATTAATAAATGTTAGACTTACAAATTCTCAATTAAAAGCTAGAAGAAAAAAATGGAAAGAAAAAAAATCTAGTTTCGGATCAGGAACAATTTGGAAATACGCTCAAACAGTGGGACCTGCTTATCTAGGTGCTCCAACACATCCAGGTAAGAAAAAAGAAGTTAAAGAATACTCAAAAATTTAATGAAAATACGTCCAGTTATTTTATGTGGCGGTTCCGGTACAAGACTTTGGCCTGATCAAAAACATCATCAACCAAAACAGTTTATTGACTTTGGAAACTGGACATTATTTGGAAAAACTTTAGATAGAATAAAAAACTCTATATTTGATTATCCAATAATAAGTACCAATAAAAAATATATTAGAGATATTAAAAATCATTTAAAGGTAAAAGGTTTCAATAAATATAAGATTATCCTTGAACCAGCAAAAAGAAATACAGCATCTGCTATGCTCAGTTCAGTATTAATTAAAGAAATATCAGAAAATCAACCTTTAATTTTTTTAACTTCAGATCATTTAATTGAAAAAATAAATTTATTTAATAAATCTTTAAAAAAATACAAAAAGTATTTGACCGATAAAAATATTTTTATTTTTGGAATTAAACCTTCTAATCCTTCCTCTGAATTTGGTTATTTTTTATCAAAAAAAATAAAAAATAAAAATAAAGTTACAAAATTTATTGAAAAACCTAATGAAAAAAAAGCAAGGAAGATCATAAAAAAAAACGCTTATTGGAATTCTGGTATGTTTTTTTTGACTAAAAAATCAATCATTTATAATTTTAGAAAATATCAAAAAGTCAATTTTAGACATTGTTCAAATTCAGTAAAAAAATCAAAATTGAAAAATAATATTTACAATCTAAATAAAAATGATTTTTTAAAATGTACATCTGTTTCATTTGATTATGCAATATTAGAAAAATCAAAAGATATAAATGCTATAAAATTAAATATTCCTTGGTCTGATTTAGGAAGTTGGAAAGAAATCTGTAAATTATATGATAAATTAAAACACAAATATAAAAAAAAGAGAAATATTTTTTTTAGACCTTGGGGTAAATATATAAATTTATATAATGGTAAAAATTTTTTAATAAAAGAACTCTATGTAAACCCAAAGGGTGTATTGAGCCTTCAAAAACATTTTCATCGTTCTGAGCACTGGGTAGTAACTCAAGGGACGCCAAAAGTTACACTTAATAAAAAAAAATTTATTTTAAAACCTAGAGAGACTATCTTTATACCTGTTAATTCTATTCATAGAATTGAGAATCCATATAAAAAGACAGTAAAAATAATTGAAGCACAATTAGGATCTATTTTAAAAGAGACAGATATTGTTAGATATCAAGATATATATGGAAGAGTTAAATAATCTCTAACTCAATAGGCGTATGATCAGATGGCTTAACTTTCGATCTTGGTTTTTTATTAATGTTAATAGATTTTATATTTTCAGTTAAACTATTTGATAATAAAAAATGATCTATCCTCATCCCGTAATTTTTTTGCCATGAACCGGCAAAATAGTCCCAAAAAGTATATTCTTGTTTTGTTTTATTTTTCAAACGGTAAACATCTTTAAAACCTAAGTTAATAAGTTCTCTATATTTTTTTCTTATTTCTAATCTACCTAAAGCATCATTCTCATATCTTTTAAAATCATAAACATCTATTTCATCTGGTATTATATTAAAATCACCGGCAATAAGGATATTTGAATTTTTCTGAATTCTTTTTTTTATATTAATTAAAAATCTTTTTAACCATTCTTTTTTATATTCATACTTTTCTGTATCTACAGGATTTCCATTAGGCACATAAATATTTATTAATTCTATTATTTTTTTTTTAAATTTTAATTCAGCAGTTATTACACGTGATTGTTTTAAATCATCTTTAATAAAATTATTATTTATATTGTTTAATTGATGTTTCGAAATAATCGCAACACCATTGTAACTTTTTTGGCCAAATACGTATGAAGTATAGCCAAACTTTTTAAAATCATCATTCGGAAAGTTTTCATTTTGTGTTTTAATCTCTTGCAATAAAAGTATATCTGGAGAAGACTCCTTTATATAATATTTTATATTTTCTATCCTTGCTCTTACGGAGTTAACATTCCAGGATATGATCTTCATTAAACTGAGAAAGAAAGACCACAACCACACGAAGCGGTAGCTTTAGGATTATCAATTATAAATGACTCACCAATCATTTCTTTTTTAAAATCAACTACAGACCCTGAAATAATATCAAGAGAGGATTTATCTATAATTGCTTTTCCAAAAATTATATCATCTTCATTTAACTTTGTGTCAAACCCAAATTTATATTTGAATCCAGAACAACCACCACCCTGAACAGTGATTCTAAAAAATTTATTTTTTTCACCTTTTGTAATCAAATTTATTTGATTTAGAGCTTGATCAGTGAAATTTAATTTCTTTTCCATAAATGATATATATCTAGTATATAATCTATGTAGCAAGCATGCAAAAAAAATTAATTGGAAACTTATCTAAATTTGCTGTTCCCCTGAAGTCTAAAGGAAGGTTATTTAAGGAAAAAAAAAACGATTTAAGAAACGACTTCCAAAGAGATAGGGACAGAATCATCCACTCAACGGCTTTCAGAAGATTAAAGCATAAGACACAAGTGTTTGTGAACACATCAGGAGATCATTTCCGAACACGAATTACTCATTCTCTTGAAGTATCTCAAATAGCTAGAACCCTATCTAAGTATTTTAATTTGAATGAAGATTTATCTGAAACACTTAGCTTAGCTCATGATTTAGGGCATACTCCGTTTGGTCATGCAGGAGAGGAAGCTTTAAATTATTGCATGAAAGACTATGGTGGATTTGACCATAACATACAAACATTAAGAATTATAACCATTTTAGAAAATAGATATTATGAATTTAAAGGACTAAATCTTTCAATTGAGACATTAGATGGTCTCATAAAACATAATGGGCCAATCAAAGATTTATCGAAATTCAATAAAATTTTAGGAAATAATTTTTTTAAAAAAAAGATAAATTTTAATATAAATTCATCTTTAGAAGCCCAAATAGCTTCAATATCAGATGATATAGCTTACAACAGCCATGATCTTGAAGATGGATTAAAATCTAATTTATTTAATTTAGATAATTTAAAAAATATACCGGTACTTAATAAAATTATACTTAAACATATTAAAAAATTAAAAAAAAATTCTATAGATCTAGTAATTAGGCAGATTATAAGACAAATAATCAATGATATGGTTAGCGATGTTATCGAGACGACACAGAAAAATATAAAACTTTTTAAGATTAAAAATTTAAACGACATATATAAAACCGAAAATAAATTGGTAGCTTTCTCTGAGAAAATGCAAAAATTTGATAAGAAAATAAAAAGTTTTTTGAAACAAAAAATGTATTTTCATAAAGACGTTCACTCAAAAACTAATTATGGTAGAAAAGTAATAATAAAACTATTTTATCAAATAAAAAAAAATCCAAAAAAATATATAAATATCAGAAAATATGGAAATACAAATATAGAGCGTATAATATGTGATTTTATTGCTGGAATGACTGATAGATATGCAATAAATCTATATAACCAAATAAAATGAATATATTTGAATACCATTTAACTGAAATAAATAATCTACTAGAAGCTAATAAAAAAACTTTAAACCTAGATAAAATCGATAATTTCAAAAATGTAAATTTAGAAGTTCCTCCTGAAAAATTTAATTTTGATTTGTCTTGCAACGTAGCTATGGTTTTAGGCAAATTAAATAAAACCAGCCCAAATAAACTTGCTGAAAAATTTAAAAATTTATTTTTAAAAGAGATTGAAAATTTTTCAGAAATTGAAATAGCAGGCCCCGGCTTTCTAAATATCAAACTCTCCAAAAAAGCACTTATTCACAATATAAATTCAATTTTAAAAGATAATAAATCTTATGGATCAAATAACTCTAATGATACTTATAATATTGAATTTGTTTCAGCTAATCCAACCGGACCGATGCACGTAGGCCACTGTAGAGGAGCAATTTACGGTGATGTTTTATCAAATTTATTAAAGTTTAACGGAAATAAAGTTACCAAAGAGTATTATATAAATGATTACGGCGAACAAATTAAAAATTTTGTAAAATCTGTATTTTTTAGGATCAAAGAAATTAAATACAAATCTAAGTTTCCTAACCAAGAAAATCTTTATCCAGGTCTTTATGTAAAAGATATTGCTTTAAAAATAATAGAGAGTAATAAAAATCAAGATTTTGATGATTTTGAAAAAAATTTTGATTTTTTAAAAACTAAGGCATTAGATGAGTCTATGGATTTGATTAAAAATGACTTAAAAAAACTTGGTATATCACATGATAATTTTTTTTCTGAAACACAAATAGTAAATAATGATTTGGTCAATAAAGCAGTAGAAAAATTAAAAAATAAAAATTTTGTTGAGGAGGGTTTTCTTCAACCACCTAAAGGAGAAGCAAATACAAATTGGAAAAAAACCAAAAGATTAATTTTTAAATCAACATTATTTGGTGATGATACTGATCGAGCTTTACAAAAAAACGATGGAACATGGACTTATTTTGCTAATGATGTTGCATATCACATGGATAAGGTTAGCAGAAAATATAAAAATCTAGTGAATGTATTAGGATCTGATCACATTGGATATATAAAAAGAATCACTGCTGCTGTTTCAGCTTTATCTGAAAATAAAATAAAACTTAACTGTAAAGTTTGCCAACTTGTAAAGCTTTTTAAAAGCGGTGAACCTTTTAAAATGTCTAAAAGAGCTGGTGATTTTATCTCAGTTCAAGATCTTCTTAATCAAGTTGATAAAGATCCAATTAGATTTATGATGCTTAATAGAAGTAATGATGTCGAACTTGATTTTGATTTTGATAAAGTAAAAGAAAAAACAAAAGATAATCCTGTTTTCTATGTCCAATATGCTTATGCAAGAATTAATTCAATTTTTAGAACACTTGATTTAAATTTTATAAAAAATTCAGAATTGGAGGAAAATAAATTTTATTTAAATTCAATTGAAGAAAAAATTGTAAGAAAAGTTTTTGAATGGCCTAAAATTATCGATTCAACATCTAGAAAATTCGATTTACATAAAATTCCATTTTATTTATATGAATTATCAACATTATTTCACGCATATTGGAGTAAAGGAAATGAAGATAAAGATTACAAGTTTATTGAAAATAATAAAATAAAAAGAAAAGAGGCTTTTATAATAATTAACCTAGTTGGTATTGTAATTCGAAATGGTATGCAAATTCTTGGCGTGTCTCTACCAGATAAAATGTAATGAAAAAGATTTTAAATTTTCTTTATTTGATTTTGATTGTAATTTTTTTTTTAAAAACTTATCAATATTATTCTTCGAAAAATAATATTGAGGCCAGAAATTACAACAGAACAAATATCAATGAAATTATAGACAAAAAAATAATTAATATTCCGGTACTTGAAAATGATACTGAGAACGTAATTGAGTTTAATGATGGATTCTCAACTGAAATTGAAAATGAAAAATCTAGAAAATTTTGGAATTTATTAAATTTTAAATGAAAAAAAAAGCTATTATAATAAGCATTAAAGGCTTGAAACTTAGTAAAAGAGAAAAAATACTTTTGTCTAAAGGAAAACCATGGGGACTTATTTTATTTAAACGAAACATTAAATCCCTTAATCAAGTAAAAAGTTTAATAAAAAATATTAAAAAAGCTGCTAACGATAAAAAATTTCCAATTTTGATTGATGAGGAAGGTGAAAGCGTTTCTAGATTAAGAAATATTCTCTATCAGAATATTGATGCAAATTTCTTTGGCAAACTCTATAAAATTGATAAAAAATTCACTTTACATTTATATAAAGAATATCTTAAGACTTTATGTAATCAACTAAAAATAATTGGAATAAATATAAATACAATTCCCGTCTTAGATGTTTTACATAAGAATACCAATGAGATAATTTTAAAGAGAAGCTTTTCCAAAAATAAAAAAATTGTGAAAACATTAGGTGAAGTTACAATTAAAATTTGCCATGATAATAAAATAGCTGCAGTTATAAAACACATACCAGGACATGGATGCTCTGATATAGATAGTCATCTAGATTTACCAAGAGTTAATATAAGTGAAAAAGATTTAAATAAAAAAGATTTTTATCCTTTCAAACAATCTTCGGCAAAATTGGCTATGACTGCTCATATAATATATTCGAAAATTGACCCAACAAATGTAGCAACATTTTCAAAGAAAATAATCAAAGATATTATCCGTAAAAAAATAGGATTTAAGGGAATTTTAATGTCTGATGATATTTCAATGAAAGCTTTAAAATTTGATATTATTTCTAATGCAAAAAAATCTTTAGAGGCTGGTTGTAATTTGGTTTTGTATTGTTCAGGAAATATTAATGAGAACTTAAAATTGATAAAATCTGTACCATACATAGATAAATTTACTTCAAAAAAAACATCAGAAATTTATAAAATTTTGAGGTAAAATTAATAATGGAATCAAATAATACAAATCAAATATCAATTAGTATCCCAAATTTTAGTGGTCCACTTGAAGTTTTATTAGACTTAGCCAAATCACAGAAAGTTGATTTAGCTGAAATATCAATTACAAAACTAGCAGACCAATTTTTACAGTATATTAAAGAAAATAAAAATTTAAACTTAGAAACAGCTTCAGAATATCTTCTTATGGCTACATGGATTACTTATTTAAAATCCAAACTTCTTTTGCCTGAAGATGATGAAGATGATTTTAAAGCATTAGAAGTAGCTGAAAAATTAAAATTACAACTAAAAAAATTAGAATTGATTAGAATTCTTTCAGATCAAATGTTGCAAAAAAAAAGATTGGGTGTTCATATTTTTACAAGAGGTATGAAAGGCGGAATAAGATCCATTAATACTCCTGTATATGATGTTTCTTTATATGAATTACTTAAAAGTTACTCAAATTTACAAATGCAAAAAACTTTTCAAAATATTACTATTCCAAAACTTCCAGTTTTAACCACAGAGGAAGGAATAAAACAAATTAAAAATAATCTAGATAAAATTAATGATTGGAGAAATATTTTTGAATTTATTCCTAAATTTTATTTAAATAATGAAATGAAAAGAACGGGCATTGCTGGAATTTTTGCTGCAAGTTTGGAGGTGACAAAGGAAGGTTTAACAAAAGTTTCTCAAAATAAATTATTTGATAAAGTAATGATAAAAAAAACTTAATATGCCTAATAAAAAAAAAAAATAATATTATAAAATTTCCATCAGCTCCATCAAAACTTGAGCGTCAAGTCGAGGCTATATTATTCGCAGCTTCTGAACCATTAGATATTGAAACTATTGAAAAAAGGTTACAAACAAATACTAATATTAAGAAAATTTTAAATAATATAAAGGAAATTTATAAAAATCGTGGAATTAATTTAGTTAGTATTAAAAATAAATGGTCTTTTAGAACAGCAGAAGATTTATCTAAATTAATGGCTCTGCAAAAATCTACTCAAAAAAAATTATCTAAAGCTACAATTGAAACATTGGCTATAATTGTTTATCATCAACCTGTTACTAGAGCAGAAATTGAGGAAATTAGAGGTGTAACTTTTGCTACCAATACTTTAGAAACTCTTCTTGAATTAAATTGGGTGAGGCCGGCTGGCAGAAAAGATGTACCTGGTAAACCAATACAATATGCCACAACAGAAAATTTTTTAAATCATTTTAATGTTCAAAAATTATCTGATTTACCGACTATTGATGAACTTGGTTCCGCTGGTCTTATTGATACTACGAGCATCGATAAATCAATTTTTGGTACAGGTAAATTTTTTAAAGAACAGTCAATTAGCGAAAAGCAAAATGATATTTACGAAGATATAGACGAAGCTATAAAAAAAGCCCCAGAAGAAGATAAATAAACGTGTTTATTTAAGATAAATTATTGTATATAAATCTATTATGGGAAATATTGGTTGGACAGGTATTATAATTATCGCAATTTTAATTGTCATCCTTTTTGGTAAAGGAAAAATATCAAGTATTATGGGTGATTTAGCAAAAGGAATAAAAAGTTTTAAAAAAGGAATGTCCGATGAAAATTCATCAGATAGTGATAACCCCAACAATAATTCAGACAATTCAAATTCTGAAAATAAATAACCTTATATGCCTCAAATTGGTTGGTTGGAGATTTTAGCAATTGTTATTGTTGCAATTTTAGTTTTAGGCCCAAAAGAATTTCCTATTGCACTTAAAAAAATTGGATCATATTTTGGAAAATTAAAAAATGCTCTTGGAAATTTTCAAAAAGAAATAAATACAGTATCTGAAGAAATCGATGTTGAAAATAAGATTGATAATAAAAAAGATATCAAATTAGAAAGAAATAAAAAAGATCATGAGTGATCAAAATTCATTTACTAGTCACTTTATTGAATTGCGTTCAAGATTGATCAAATCGATAGTTTTTATTTTTGTTACTTTTGTTGTTTCTTACACTTTTGCTGAGCATATTTATTCATTTTTGGTAAATCCATATGCTGAGGCTGTAAAAGACGATCCAACTTCAAGACGTTTGATTTTTACAGCACTGCATGAAACTTTTATCACGTATTTAAAGGTAGCTTTTTTTGCAGCTATTTTTATAGGAAGTCCGGTTTTACTTATTCAAATTTATAAATTTATTGCTCCAGGATTATATAAAAATGAAAAAAAAGCATTACTACCATACTTAATATCAACACCTATTCTATTTTTATTTGGGGGAATGCTTGTTTACTATTTAGTAATGCCATTAGCTATAAAGTTTTTTTTGTCATTTGAGACAATGGGCTCCAATTCGACTCTACCTATTCAATTAGAAGCGAAAGTTAATGAGTACTTATCGTTAATCATGAGATTAATCTTTGCTTTTGGTATAAGTTTTCAGTTGCCAATTATACTAAATTTATTAGCTAGAGTTGGTGTAGTTAATTCAGAATACCTAAAAAAAACAAGAAGATATTTTATTGTAATAATTTTTACATTAGCTGCTATTTTAACACCTCCTGATCCAATTACACAAGTAGGTCTAGCAATACCTCTTTTATTACTTTATGAGTTATCTATAATAACTGTAAGGTTTACAGAAAAAAAAAATAAAAAAGAAAGTCTAGAAGATGCATAATCTTAAAGAATTAAGAAATAATTTAGAAAATTATAAAAAAAAATTTCAAGATCGAAATGTAAATTTTGATATAGATGATTTCAATAAAAAAGATTTAATTAACAGGGATTTAATTAATAAAAAAGAAAAACTTGAACATGAAAAAAAAACCTTATCAAAGTCAAGAGATCAATCTAATTTTGCAAAATCAAAAAAAATATCTGAAGAAATTACAAAAATTGAAAAAGAACAGAATATCAGTCAAACAAATTTAGATGAAATAATTTTTTCTCTTCCAAACCTAGCACTTAGTGATGTTCCAATCGGTAAAGATGAAAAATCAAATAAATTTATTAAAAAAAATGGTGATATAAAAAATTTCTCATTCAAATTAAAATCACATGTAGAATTAGGAGAAAAAGATAAAAACATTGACTTTGATACTTCGATAAAATTATCAGGTTCCAGATTTGTTGTTTTAAAAGATAAATTTGCATTATTAGAAAGAGCATTAATTAATTTCATGCTAGATACACATGTAAACGAATTTAAATACACAGAAATTTCTCCTCCACTAATTGTTAATGAAGATGTAATGTTTGGAACTGGTCAATTACCTAAATTTGAAGATGACCAATTTGAGATTAAATTTGATAACTCAGAACAGAGAAAATTTTTAATACCCACCGCTGAAGTCGTTCTAACTAATTTAGTAAGAAAAACAATATTAGAAAAAAATTCTCTACCTAAAAGATTTGTTGCATCAACTCCATGTTTCAGAAAAGAGGCTGGTAGTTATGGTAAAGACACAAAAGGAATTATCAGACAACACCAATTTTATAAAGTTGAACTTGTAAGTATAGTTGAACCAAATAAATGTATTTCAGAATTAAGCAGAATGTTAAATTGTGCTGAAACAATATTAGAAAAATTAAAAATTCCCTATCAGGTGATTTTATTATCTTCTGGTGATATGGGTTTTAGTGCTGAAATGACATATGACATAGAAGCTTGGATACCATCAGAAAAAAAATATAGAGAAATATCAAGCTGTTCGTCATGCGGGACATTTCAAGCAAGACGTATGGGCGCAAAATTCAAATCAGAGAATGGAAACGAATTTGTTGGGACTTTAAACGGTTCTGGCCTAGCAGTTGGTAGACTTATGATAGCTTTGTTGGAAAACAATCAAAACGAAGATGGATCAATTAATATCCCCGATGTACTAAAAAAATATATGAATAATCTAGAAAAAATTTAAATATAATTTACTTGTTAATCTAAAGTTTTTCATATAATTGTTTTTTAATGAGCGGACAAGGAATTGCACAATTTATACCTTTAATATTAATTTTTGTTATTTTTTACTTCTTTTTAATAAGACCTCAACAAAAAAGAGTTAAAGATCATAAAGCAATGGTAGAATCCTTAAAACGAGGGGACGAAATTATTACTTCAGGGGGAATTATAGGTGTAGTTGATCGTATTATGGAAGACGATCGTATTGAGGTTATCATTGGAGAAAGTACTAAAGTCCAAATAATAAGATCAACTATTACTAGTTTACTTAAAAAAGAAGAAGTTAAAAAATAATTCTTTTTCGTGTTAAATTTTTCAAAAATAAATATTCTTATAATCTACCTAATATTTTTTTTTATATCAATTTTTTCAATTTTAAATTTTCAAGACAAAGATAAACAAATTATAAACAAAAAAATTAATTTAGGATTAGATCTTCAAGGAGGTTCATATTTATTATTAGAAATTAATTCAGATAGTTTGGTTGAAGAAAAAATTCAGTCAAAAGTTATACCTATAAAAAAAATGTTAAAAGAGAATGAGATTAGTTATAATAATTTTAAGATTAATAAGACGACTTTATCATTTGATATAGATAACATTGACAAATTTGATCTTTTATTCACTGCTAGAAAAGATAATTTGATAAATCCATATATTGATACATATAGATCTTACGAGTTAGAATACAGCAATATTGGGAACAATAGAATAGAAATATTTTTTTCAAAATTTGGTTTATTAACAATAAATAATTCTGCCCTTAAACAGTCTATAGAAATTGTTAGACGAAGAATTGATGATGTTGGAACAAAAGAGCCGACAATATTACAAAGAGGTGAAAAAAGAATTTTAGTAGAACTACCCGGTTTAAAAGACCCTGAAAGAATAAAAGCGTTACTGGGAAAAACCGCTCAATTAAATTTTAGACTTGTGAAAGATAATACAGAATTTGGAACTGAGGAACTTATCTCAGATAATGGGGAGAAATTAAATGTAAGTAAAAGAATAGTTATGAGCGGTGAAAATTTAATTGATGCTCAACCAAGTATACAGAATCAAAATAATGAACCTACAGTATCATTCACTTTAGATCGCTTAGGTTCACAAAAGTTCGGGAGAACTACAACAGATAATGTTGGAGAAAGATTAGCAATTGTTTTAGATGGAGAAATAGTGAGCGCACCGAATATAAATGAACCAATTACCTCAGGTAATGGTATGATTTCTGGAAATTTTACTTTTCAAGAGGCTACTGATTTAGCATTACTTTTAAGATCAGGAGCTTTACCTACGCCATTATTGGTTGTTGAGGAGAGGACTGTTGGTCCGGATTTAGGCGAAGACTCTATAAAATCGGGAATAACATCTTTAATAATAGGTTTTATATTAGTTATTTTATTTATGTTATATAAATATAAAATTTTTGGATTAATCGCTAATACTGCACTAATTGCAAATTTATTAATGCTAACAGGTGTACTAACAATATTAGAGGCAACATTAACACTTCCTGGAATCGCTGGAATAATTTTAACAGTCGGTATGGCAGTAGATGCTAATGTTCTAATTTTTGAGAGAATAAGAGAGGAATTAAAAACGGAAAAATCAATTATTCACGCTTTTGACTCAGGTTATACTAGAGCCAAAATTACAGTTTTAGATGCAAATATTACAACTCTTATAGCTGCAATTATATTATTCGCATTTGGCTCAGGCCCGGTAAAGGGTTTTGCAATCACACTAGGAATTGGAATAGTTACAACACTTTTTACTGCATACTTTTTAGCAAGACATTTAACTTCAATAATTGTCCTAAATAATAAAAAAGAGGAAATAAAAATCTAATGAATAATTTTAACTTTTCGTCCAAATTCAGATTTGCAAATATTTTTTCTATAATTTTATTCATTATAAGCTTACTTTTGATAGGATTTAAAGGGTTAAATTATGGGATAGATTTTAAAGGAGGAACTTTAATTGAGTTAAGATCTTTAAACATAAAAGCTTCAGAAATTAGAGATATTCTTAAAAATATGAATTTAGGTGACGTAAATGTAAAAAAATTTGGAAAGGATGGTGATTTCTTAATCAAAGTCGAGCAAACTGGAGATAATAATAAACTTATCCCAGAAATTAAAAAAAAACTTTCTGACAATTTGAATTCTGAAATTAATTTTAGAAGAGTAGAAAATGTCGGTCCAAAAGTAAGTTCTGAGCTTTTACAATCGGGAATTATTGCTATTTCACTATCATTAGCAGCAATGCTTTTTTATATTTGGGTAAGATTTGAATGGCAATTTAGTATCGGCTCAATAATAGCATTATTTCACGATGTATTAATTACACTTGGGATATTTTCATTTTTATCATTAGAGATAAATTTATCCATAATTGCTGCAGTACTTACAATAGTTGGATATTCGATGAATGATACAGTAGTTATTTACGACCGGATAAGAGAAAACCTTAACAAATATCATAGACTTAATATTACAGACATTGCAAACTTATCTATTAACGAAACACTTGCTAGAACAATAATTACTTCTGTAACAACATTGCTTGCATTATTTTCTATATTTATATTAGGTGGTGAAATTTTAAGAGGATTTTCTTTTGCTATGATATTGGGCGTGTTTATTGGAACTTATTCCTCTATATTTGTCGCTGCACCAATTCTAAAATATTTTAAAGTTAGTTACAAAACTCTTGAAAAAGAAAAAGAAAAAATACTTCCGTGAACTAGTAAAGATTTTGAGCTGCTACCATTGTTAGCAACATTGGTAAGGAGAGAAGGGTATTAGTTCTGGAAAATAACATTGCTGTTTTTGCTGAAGTAGCTTTTTGTTCCGGAGTCACTTCAACCATGCCCAAGGCTTTCTTTTGATTTGGCCAAATTACAAACCAAACATTATAAGCCATTATTAAACCTAACCACATTCCTATACCTATGGCAGTATTTTTGCCTCCCGATCCATCTAAACCTAATATCATCGCACTGTGAACATATCCATTAAGCCATGCTAAAATTAATCCAGATAATACTGTTATTGCTGCCGCCCATCTAAAATAAAATAATGCAGCAGGAGCGATAACTTTACCAATTGCGGGTTTTTGTTCATCAGGAATTTTAGCCATATTTGGAATTTGAACAAAGTTAAAATACCACAATAAGCCGATCCACATTATAGCAACAACAACATGAATAAATCTAAACAACCAACTCCAAAAGAGAGTATCAAATGCAAATCCATCACCAAAAAAGTGCAATCCTAAAAATAGTAAAATTGCTATTCCTAGTGAAATGTGAACTGTTTTTGATAAAGATTGCAGTATATTTACCATGATTCTATTATAACATAATTTTTCTACATCAGGCAGTTTTTTTCATTGGGTTTTCACCCATAATTTCTTTAATAAATTTGCCAGTATAACTCTCTTTTACTGTTGAAACTTTTTCAGGCGTTCCTTCTGCAATTATATTTCCGCCGTTTACACCACCCTCTGGTCCCATATCAATTATATGATCTGCTGTTTTTATTACATCTAAATTATGCTCAATAACAACAACAGTATTTCCTGTATTTGCAAATGCCTGAAGAATTTCT
>MDSW01154072.1_pt1 | contig 18517 bp, 16 predicted proteins | sample 811171 | NCBI WGS metagenome assembly MDSW01 (sample SAMN05326641, study PRJNA326480) | marine metagenome | isolation source: seawater | place: Atlantic Ocean: North West | collected 2012 | reverse complement strand
GACGGCATACGAGATCACCGATCGTGATGCGCCGTTCACCGATATGGGCTTGTGGCACTGCAAGATTCCGATCGACGTCGTGAACCTGAAGGATAAGGAGCTATGGGCGATCGATTCCCGGATCGCGCCGATCGCCGGCGAGCATACTTTAATGAAAAAGCGCGCCAGTGCCTTTCACGGCACCGGGCTCGGCGGTCTGTTGCGGGCCGCCGGCGTCGATACCATTCTGGTGACCGGCGTGACGGCCACAGCGTGCGTGCGCACGACAATTTGCGACGGGCTCGCCGACGGTTTCCGAACCATTGCGGTGAGAGAATGCATCGGCGACCGGGTGCCGGGGGCGGTGGCCTGGAACCTCTACGACATCGACGCCAAATTCGCCGACGTCGAGGGCGTCGACGATTGCGTCGCTTATCTGAATGCCGTCAATCGCCGCAATGTGGCGGAATGATTGAGACGTGACTGCGGATCTTCCCGCAAATGCCGGACCAGCGGCGCCATGCGCCGCGCCGGAAAGGCCGAGGGTGGCGGATATAGATATTTACAAACAATCTGGTTTGTTTTTAAATATCCGTAACAGGGAAATAAACGGGGGCGCAGTCACGATGCAGGCGGAGCGCAGAACGCACGAAGAGCGGAGCACGGAAACCCGGCTCCGCATGATGAATGCGACGCTCGATTGTCTGATCGAAGAGGGCTACCTGAACACCACGATGCATCGCATCTCGGTCAGGGCCGGGATGTCGCGCGGTGCGCAGACTCACCATTTTCCAACCAAGATCGATCTGATCGTCGCGGCGACCGAGCATTTATTTAATGAATTCGCGGAAAATGTCGACGAGATCGCGCGCAAGTCACGCGGCGGCAGCACGCTCGACGAGTTCATCGACGAGGTATGGGCGCGGTTTTTCGGCGGCAAGTTCATGTATGCGTCTTTGGAACTGATCGTGGCGTCGCGCTCCGACCCTGAACTCAATGCGCGCCTCGTGCCGCTGATCCGCAATCTGCATACGTCCCTCGACCGGACGTGGCTGACTTTCTTCAAGGGACATAACGCTGAGGTCGGGCGCCCGGACGTTCTTTTGAACCTCACGCTGTGTCTGTTCAGAGGGATGGTCGTGCAGAGCGTGTTGCGCAAGGACCCACAGTATTACGACGATCTGCTTTCGGCATGGAAGCGGATCATTCCGATGTTTGTTTCGGAACCGGCAGAACTGCCGGTGACCATGGTGCCGGAAAGCGGTGCCGAAAGAACAGGATAGAAAAAAGAAACCTGAAACAGGACCGCGAATGAAAATCGCGGCTCAGGGGAAACGAAAATCAACCAACCAGGAGGCAGTGAAATGAAGATGACTTCTAAATGGAAACTTCCGCTCGGCGTGCTGGCGGCCATGGGCATCATGGCCGGCACGGCAGTCGCCGACGACACCACAGGTTTGACCGATACCACGATCAAGGTCGGCGTGATGGGGCCGTTTTCCGGGAATGCGTCCAGCTACAGCAAGGCGCAGATCGGCGAGATGGCTTACTACAAGATGATCAACGATCAGGGCGGCGTTCATGGCCGCAAGTTCGAATTGATCCAGGAAGATACGGCCTGCCAGCCGGCCAAGGGTATTGCTGCGGCCAAAAAACTGGTCTCGCAGGACAAGGTGTTCATGATGCACGGGAATTCGTGCAGTGGCGTCGCGATGGCCGTGAAGGACATCGTCGTTGAGTCCGGTACGCCGTGGATCGTTGCACATGCGGTGAACCCGAATATCTCGATGCCGCCGACCCCGAACGTGTTCCACGGTGTGCCGGCCGGTCCGGCCTATGGCTACACCATGGGCAAGTTCGTGATGTCCAAGCCGGGCACCAAGAACGTTGTGATGGTCGAGCACTCAAACGACTGGGCCAAGAGCTACGCCGATCCGACGCGCGATTACATGAAATCAAAGGGCGTCGAGCCGACCATGGTTCTTGCCATGGAACGCGGACAGACCGATGCGACCGCGCAAGTTCTGAAAATCCGCCAGGCCAAGCCTGACTTCATCGTCGCGTCGCTTTACGAGGCCGAAACGGTGATCTTCCTGAAAGATCTCAAGAAGTACGGTATCACCGACATTCCCGTGATGGGCGCCGCCGGGACCGATCTCGAGAATACGCTGGCGCGTATCGGCGATATCGACACGGTTAAGAACTACTACGTGCCGCATGCCTTCATCGACACCGTTGACGGCCCGGGCATGCAAAAGTGGAACGACATGATCCTCAAGTACTATCCGGGTGAAACCATTACCGGTTTCAGTTACGTCTCCATCGGTAGCGCTGTTGCCGTCGTCGAAGCGCTGAAGAACGCCGGCTCGGACCTGACCCGCGAGAAGTTCATCGCCGAAATGGATAAGATCAAGAACTTCGATACTGGCATCTTCGCGACCAACATCACGTGGGCAGCCGACGATCGTCATGGCGTCAAGGAATCGGCCGTGGCCGGCTTCGTTGACGGCAAACCGACCGTCATGAAAAGCTGGAACCAGCCGATGTAATTCGGCCTAGAAAACAAGGGGCGCCGGTTGTCCGGCTCAGCCTGATCCGGCGCCTCCTTTTTCTTTTACGGGTTAATAAAAAATGTTGATGCAACTTACCGTAAGCGGTCTTTCGCAAGGGGCGATCTATGCGCTGATCGCACTTTCGCTGACGGTCGTTTTCCGTGCGACGACGGTGGTCAACTTCGGACACGGCGACTTCGTGCTTGGTGGGGCCTTCGGCGTATATGTGCTGGTCGTGATGCTCGGCCTGCCGTTCCTGCCGTCCGCGATCGCTGCGATCGCATTGATGTTCGTCTGCGGCATATTGATTTCGAGGGGGTTCATCGATCCCATCAAGGCCGGGCCGCATATCGGCTTCGCGATGATGAGTATCTCTCTCGGCTATATTTTCCGCGGCACAACGCGTTCGATCTGGGGGCGCGAGGTTTTGCCGATGCCGCGAGTGTTCGATATTCCGCCTGTGTTCGTCGGCGACCTCGTTATCACAGGCGATGCGATGATTATCGGTGGCACGGTGGCGATCCTGCTCGCCGGCTTCTTTATCGTCTTCTACAAAACGTCGATCGGTAAGGTTATCCAGGCCGTCTATCAATCCGAACGCGGCGCCACCTTGATCGGCATCAACGTAAAGCGCTTCCACGACATGATGTGGGGTGCGGGGCTGGCCATGGGTGCCGTCGCCGGTATTTTGATCGCGCCGATCTCTCTTTTGCATCCCGATCTCGGCGCCGGGTTTTTGATCCGTGGTTTCGCGGCGATGACGTTGGGTGGTTTCGGTTCGCTCGGCGGTGCCGTCGCCGGCGGTCTGATCCTGGGCGTTACCGAACAGTACGCCGGCGCTTACATCAACACGGCGCTGATCGACATCACCAGTTATCTCGTGATCCTCGTGGTTCTGGTCGTCCGCCCATCCGGGCTGTTCGGCAAGCGCGCCGTGGTCCGTGTGTGAGGCGCAAAACATGAATCAAGAAACGTCACAGAAAAAGCGCCCGTTTACACAGAACGGCCGGATCTTCTACCTGGTGCCGCTGGTGGCCGCGCTAATTCCGTTTTTCGCTAACGACTATCTGCAATTCATGGTCAACATGATCCTGGTCTACGTGCTGGTGACGGTCGGCTTCAATCTCGTCATCGGTAACCTCGGGCAGCTCGCCTTCGCCAATACCGCGTTTTTCGGTATCGGTGCTTACATGACGGCGATCCTGATGACCTATGCCGGGTTCACGTACGAGCTCGCCTTAGTCGGCGCCGCGATCTCTGGCGGGCTCGCCGGGTTGCTGGCGAGCGTGACCGCACTTCGTGGTATCCGCCTTTATTATCTGGCGATCATCACACTGGCATTCGGCGAATTGATGCGTTGGGTGTATATCCACGCCGAGCCCGTGACCATGGGGACAGACGGCCTGCCGCTGCCTGACGTAACGGTATTAGGCATGTCGATGCATTCAGAAACAGCGAAGTTCTATGTGTTTCTCTTGATCACGGTGCTGGTCGTGAAGGGCACGTCGAACTTGCTGAGGTCTCGCGTCGGACGCGCCATCCTGGCGATCCGTGACAACGAACTGACGACGGCATCGCTCGGGATTTCGACCGCCAACTACATCATCCTGACCTTCGTCTGGAGCGGATCTGTCGTCGGCATCGCGGGCGCGATGTTCGCGGCGTCGACCGAACGAGTGTTTCCGGAATCATTCGGCCTTACCGAAGTCATCGTGCATTTTGCGATGGTGATGGTGGGCGGCGCCGGGAGCCTGATCGGCAGCGTCATCGGCGGGGTCGTGTTGACCGCGTTGCCGGAATACTTCCGCCAGTTCCCGGGCATGGAAGAGCTGTTCTTCGGCGCGATCATCATCGCCGTACTTCTGTTCCTGCCGAAGGGATTGGTGAGCTTGCTCGCGAAGGTGTCGCCGCTGTTCCGCGAACGGTATTTCAGGGAGTAGGGCGATGAGCGGACTTCTCAATCTCTCGGGCGTATCCGTCCATTTCTCGGGCCTCAAGGCGCTAACGGATGTGTCGTTCGACGCCAAGGCCGGTGAAGTCACCGCCCTGATCGGACCGAATGGCGCCGGCAAGACGACGTTGTTCAACGTTGTCTCAGGCTATGTGCAGCCGACGGCCGGCGAAATCCATTTCAAGGGTGAAGCGATCCATGGGCTGACGCCGCACGAGGTATCCGAAAAGGGTGTGCGCCGGACATTCCAGAACGGCGGCCTTTTCGGCGACATGACGGTGCTGGAGAATATCCTCACCGGCCTTCACGTGCAGATCGACAGCAATTTCTGGGGCCTGTTATTCGGCACCAGAAAAGCCGACGAAGCCGAGCGCGCCGCCGCCGCCCGTGCGCGCAGGTTGTTGGCATTGATGGATATGGACGGCTTCGCCGATCAACAGGTTAAAAGCCTGTCCGGCGGTCAGCAACGCATGGTCGAGATCGTGCGTACGATCGCGACCGAGCCGCCGTTGCTTTTGCTCGACGAACCGGCGGTCGGCCTTTCCCCACCGATGCGTGCGCGCATGATGGAGGTCATCAAGCGCCTGGCCGGTGAGGAGGGGATATCGATCCTGCTGATCGAACATGCCATCGACCTTGTCATGGCGGGGTCGGACCGGATCATCGTTCTGAACTCCGGTCAGAAGATCGCCGAAGGCAAACCCGCTGAAATTAGAGAGAACCGCGAGGTTCTGGAGGCGTACCTTGGATACGCATAAGCCCATATTGAAAGTCGACGGCATTCGCGTGTCGTACGGCAAAAAGGAAATCCTGCAGGGTGTCGACTTCGAAGTCGCCCCTGGCGAAACCCTTTGCCTGCTCGGGGCCAACGGCAGCGGCAAGTCGACGGCGATGAACGCGATTTCCGGCTTTGTCGGCTGCACCCACGGCCGGATCGAACTTGACGGAGAAGAGATTCAGAACCTTCCCGCGCACAAGACGTTCCGGCTCGGGATGGTGCAAGTGTCTCAGGCCCGTGATCTGTTCCCGCAACTGACCGTAGAGGACAACCTCAAGCTCGGCGCGCAGGTTCGTTCCAAATCCACGATGCCTGAAGAGCTGGAGCGGGTGTACAATTACTTCCCGCGCCTTCGCGAACGCAGGCTGCAGAGGGTCATGACGCTCTCGGGCGGCGAACAGCAGATGGTCGCTATCGGCCGCGCTGTCATGGCGCGTCCGCGCGTGCTGTTGCTGGACGAGCCGTCGGGCGGCCTTTCCCCTCAGTTCGTCAATGAAATCGGCACCATCATCACGGCGCTCAAGGAAGATGGCGCGACAATGATGATGATCGAACAGAACCTGGGGCTCGCGTTCAAGGTCGCGGACCGGTTCATCATTCTCCGCGACGGGGTCGTGGTCGACGGTGGCACTGTCGCCGACTACGCCGATGATCACGAACAGGTCGTGAAATCCATTTACCTATAGAAACTCACAAAGAATATCCGGAGCATCCATGTCCCAATCTTCACTTCACGACGACGCCATCGTCTTCGACGGTCTCATTATCTCGAACTGGGACGGAGACGTCTTCGCTGACATGCGAAAGGGCGGCCTGACCGGCGCCAACTGCACGTGTTCGATCTGGGAAGGCTTCCGTGACACGATGGTCAACATCGGGAAATGGAACAACTGGTTCGATCAGTTTGGCGATATCATCGTCAAGGCACGCTCGGCCGCCGACATCCGTCAGGCGAAGAAAGATGGCAAAACCGCCATCGTGCTCGGCTTCCAGAACACCAGTGCCTTCGAAGACCGGATCGAGTTCATTAAGATATTCAAGGACTGCGGCATCGGCATCGTGCAGATGACCTACAATACCCAGAACCTCGTCGGCAGCGGGTGCTATGAATCCACCGACAGCGGGCTTTCCGATTTCGGCCACGAGGTGGTCGCGGAAATGAACCGGGTGGGCATCTTGTGCGATCTTAGTCACGTCGGCTCTAAAACGTCCAACGACGTCATCAAGGCGTCGAAGATGCCGGTTGCCTATAGTCACTGCCTGCCGCGCGGTCTCAAGGATCATCCGCGCAACAAGACGGATGAGGAATTGAAATTCATTGCCGACAAGGGTGGCTTTATCGGCGTCACCATGTTCACGCCCTTTCTGCGACGCGGTCCGGAATCGGGAATTCAGGATTATATCGAAGCGATGGAGTACGTCATCAACATCGCGGGCGAGGACTGCGTCGGGATCGGCACGGATTTCACGCAGGGGTACGGCGATGAGTTCATGGAATGGATCACCCGCGACAAAGGCTATGCCCGGCGTCTGACCGAGTTCGGGCCGGTGAAGTTCCCGGACGGCTTCTCGACGATCGGCGACTTTCCGAACCTGACCCAGGGCATGGAGAAGGCCGGTTGGTCGGAAGACCGTATCCGAAAAGTGATGGGTGAGAACTGGCTCAGGCTGCTCGAAAACGTATGGGGCGGGTGAGCGCGCCGGTATCCGACACTGACGACACGGCGGGCCACTCCCGAGTGACCGGCCGGGCGCCGCTGCGGCTGGCAGTGCTGTTGCTGCCGCAATTCACACTTTCCGCTTTTTCGCTCTTTCTCGATCCGGTGAGGCTCGCCTCCGACGAGCGCGACGGCAGCCGTCAGATTCGGTGTAACTGGCGGGTGATGACGCTGAACGGTCTACCAGTGCGTTCAAGCTGCGGCGTTGAAATGTATCCCACCGCAAACCGCTTCGAATACAAGGATATCGACTGGCTGGTGGTGGTGGGCGGACTCACGCAAACGCCCGTTCACGACGATGACCGGGTGCTCGATATCATCCGTGACGCGGCGGCGCATGACGTCCGCGTCATCGGGCTCTGCACCGGCGTGTTCAGCATGGCGGCGGCGGGCATCCTCGAGGGCGAGGCGTGCTGCGTCAGTTGGTTCCACCGGGATGAGTTCGTTTCTCGCTACGATGTCGCCGACGTCGACACGACCCGGCTGTTCAGGTTCGGCAAGCGTCATGTCACGTGTGCTGGGGGTGTCGGTGCAGCACATGTCGCGCTCGAAATTATCCGGCAGCGGTTCGGCGACGATGCGGCCGAGAAATGCTCGGGCATCATGCTGATGCCGCAGTACTGGGCACACGACATGGAACAACCCATGGCGCAGTTGCTTGCCGTGCGTTCGACCAAGGTGCGCGATGCGCTGCGCTATATGGAAGCGCGCATCGACGAGCCGTTGCGAATGCCGGACGTGGCCGATGTCGCCGGGGTGTCGGTGCGCCAGCTTGAACGTCTTTTTAGTGCGCATCTGGGGCGGTCGCCCCGGAATGCGATGACGTTGTTAAGGATGAAAAAGGCCTGCAATTATCTTGCGGAGACCGACCTGCCCATCATCGAGATCGCATTGGCGTGCGGCTTTCCCTCGCCATCGCATTTCGCGGTGACTTTCAAGGAGTCGTTCGGCATGCCGCCGTCCGCATACCGCCGCCAGCGCTGCTGACGCCGGTTAGACGGTTATCAGTTGCGCCCGGCTTCCAGATTGACCGTGACGCTCTTTTTCTGAGTGAAACTGTCGAGCATGCTTTCCAATGAGAACTCTCGGCCGATCCCGCTCTGTTTATTGCCGCCATAGGACTGGCCGAGGATCTGACCGCCGCCCTGGTTCACCTGTACCCAGCCCGACTCGATAGCATGCGCCGTCTGCAAACCTTTGCCGATATCGTGGGTCCAGACGAAGGCGGCCAGGCCGTAGTGGCTGTCGTTGGCCATGCGGATGACCTCTTCCTCGTCCGACCAGCGGATGGCGACGAGCACGGGGCCGAAGATTTCCTCCCGTGCGAGACGCCAATCGTTGGTGGCATCCGCGAAAATCGTCGGGAGCGCGAAGTTGCCCTTGCTGAGCGGGCCCTCGGCAGGCGGCATGCCGCCGGTGACGAGGCGGGTGGACTTCGTTTCGAGACCTTCCTCGATATAGCCGCAGACCCGGTTGAACTGCTTCTCGTTGATGATTGCGCCCATGTCCGTGGCTTCGTCGAGGGGATCGCCAAGTTTCAGGGCGTCGGTCTTGGCGACAAGCTTCTCGAGGAACGAGTCGAAGATGGAGTCGTGCAGAAAAAGTCTCGATCCCGCCGTGCACGACTGGCTTTGCCGGGTAAAGCGCATTGCCATGGAGACGCCGTCCGCGACCCAGTCCTCGTCCGCATCCGGAAAAACGATATTCGGGCTTTTGCCGCCGAGTTCCAGTGACACCGGCACGATCCGGTCCGCCGCTGTTTTCATGATCTCCTTGCCAACGTTGGTCGAGCCGGTGAACGACAGCTTGTCGATGCCCGGGTGACGGGACAGGGCGGCACCGCATTCGTGGCCATAGCCGGTGAGGATGTTGAGCACCGACGACGGCAGTTCGTCCTGACAGATTTCAGCGAGCTTGAGAATACACAGCGGCGCGTCTTCCGCCGTCTTAAGAACGATGGTGTTGCCGGCGCAGAGCGCGGGGGCGATCTTCAACGCCGCCAGCATCAGCGGCGCGTTCCACGGCACGATCGCGCCGACGACGCCGATCGGCTCGCGCCGGGAATAACTGAGAAGGTGTTCGCCCAGCGGTACGGTCTCCCCCTTGAGTTCGCTCGCCAGCCCGCCGAAATACCGGAAGATATCCGCCGTCATGACCGCTTCGGGACGGGCCTGGGTGCGGATCGCGTTGCCGGTTTCCCGGGCGATGATTTCAGCCAGTTCATCGGCGTGTGCCTCGAGTTTTTCGGCAATCTTCAGAAGCATGCGGCCGCGGGCTCGCGGTTGTTCCCTGCGCCAGGCTTCGAAAGCTTTCTTCGCGGCCGTGACCGCAACGTCCACGTCCGCGGCGTCGCCCCTGGGTACGGATGCGAAGATCGTTCGATTGGCCGGGTTCTGAACCGGGATCGTGTCGCCGTTGGCGCTGTCGGTCCAGTTGCCGGCGACCAGCATTTTATAATGCGCAATCTCGTTGTCTTTGGGCATCCGATGATTCCTTCAAGCTAAAACCGAATGGTCGTTGATCGGCTAGATAAAACAGCCGCGACCGGGCGTACGAAAGACATGAGCATCCTGACACCCGATGTCAATCAAGTGACCAAGCCCGGGCCGTGTCGTAAGAACTTATGGGGTCTTCGCCGTGAACGGCCGTTTCGCGAGGAATGCGAAATCGGCACCCTCGTCTGCCTGCGTCACCTGATCCATGAACAGTTTCGCATAACCGCGCTCGGCATGCGTGGTCGCGGGCGCGGACCACGCGGCGCGCCGGCGCTCGAGTTCTTCATCTGTGACGTCGACTTCAAGCAGCCGTTTCGGGACGTCGAGACGCACCGTGTCGCCGGTTTCGACCAGTGCCAGAGGTCCGCCGACGGCCGCTTCCGGCGTCGCATGCAGCACGATGGTACCGAATGCGGTGCCGCTCATGCGGCAATCGGAGATACGGACCATGTCCTTGACCCCTTGAGCGGCCAGCTTCTTCGGGATCGGGATATAGCCGGCCTCGGGCATACCGGGCGCACCTTTCGGGCCCGCATTTCGAAGGATCAGAACGTCGTCCGCGGTGACCTCGAGATCCGGGCTGTCGATCCTGTCCGCGAGGTCTTCGAGCGAGTCGAAAACCACCGCGCGGCCTTCGTGCACCAGCAGATCGCCCGAACAAGCGGATTGTTTGATGATGGCGCCGTCGCCCGCCAGGTTGCCCTTGAGAAACGCAATGCCGCCGCCCTTGTGAATGGGGTCGTTGAGGGGGCGGACGATGGTCTGAGGATGCCCAGGCGGCAGATCGTCGATTTCCTCGCCGAGAGTCCGGCCGGTGATGGTCATGCAGTCCAGATGAAGGAGCGGTTTTAGCTCGCGCAGGATGGCGGCGGTGCCGCCGGCCCGGTGCAGGTCGTCCATGTAAAACTTGCCGGTCGGCTTCAGGTCGACGAGCACCGGCGTCTCCTCGCCCATGCGGTCGAACGCTTCCATGTCGAGCTCGATTCCCAGGCGCCCGGCAATCGCGGCCAGATGCACCACGCCATTGGTCGAGCCGCCGATGGCGAGCAGCATGCGAAGGCCGTTCGCAAAGCTTTCCGGGGTGAGGATTTTTGACGGGCATAGCTCTTCTTCGGCCATCTGCATGGCCCTCGCACCGGCGGCCTCGCCATGACGCAGACGGTCGGCGTGTACCGTCGGAATCGTGGCGCCGCCCGGCAGCATCATCCCCATGGCTTCCGTCATGCAGGCCATTGTCGACGCGGTGCCCATCACCCCGCACGTGCCCGCCGTCGGCACCAACCGGCCTTCGACGCGGTTGATCTCGTCGTCATCGATATCGCCGGCCCGGTATGAGCCCCAGAACCGGCGGCAGTCGGTGCAGGCGCCCACCCGTTCCTCGCCGTGGGTGCCGGACAGCATCGGTCCGGTGACGACCTGAATAGCCGGGATATCGGCGCTGGCGGCCGCCATCAGTTGGGCGGGCACGGTCTTGTCGCAGCCGCCGATCAGCACACAGGCATCCATCGGAAGCGCGCGCATCATCTCTTCGGTGTCCATCGACATCAGGTTGCGCAGGTACATACTGGTCGGGAACGAGAACGACTCGTGGAGTGAGATGGTGGGGAATTCCATCGGCAGCCCCCCTGCCAACATGACACCGCGCTTGACGGCTTCGACGATCTTCGGCGCATTGGCATGACAGGCGTTGTATTCGGAAAAGGTATTGGCGATTCCGATGACCGGGCGCGACAGAGCGTCGTCCGAGTAGCCCATGGCCTTGATAAATGCCTTGCGCAGATAAAGCGCAAATTCCTCGTCGCCGTAGCGGGTCAGTCCACGCCGCATACCCATCTGTTTTTTCAACTCGAGTTCCTCCCGTTGAGCTCGGTTTCATGTCTGTTCATGGCAATCGCAGACACCGAGCCCGAATTTCTCTGATTGTTTGAGACACAAAACAAATAGGGAGGGGGGGATTAGTCAATACAATAACGGATGTGAGGCTGTTCTGATCTTGGCTGTTTGCCGTGTCGTTCGGCGGAGACTACGTTAACCGCCTGCCGAGGGCTTACCTTTCGTGGCGCTTGCAGTTAACGTGGCGATGATTTCCGGCGAGTTTACGCTCGAGATATACTGGGCGTCGCGGTGGCGTTGGTGCTCACGGTCTGGGATCGCCGCAGAAGCACCCCGCGGCCAGCTGTGTCCGCATGAAGCATGTATAACAATCGAATAACCATTTTTTGGTAGGAAAGGATTAGGGACCATGAACAACACTCTCGTTGCCGGGCTTTGGACGGCGTCGGCGGATTCGAAATTGCGGCAAATCGGACTAGCCTTCGCCGGGTCGATTCTGCTGGCGATTTCGTCGAAATTTCAGATCCCGTTTTACCCGGTTCCCCTGACGATGCAGACCTTCGTCGTCGTTGCAATCGGTATGGCGTTCGGCTGGAAGCTCGGCATGGCGACTATCATCCTCTACCTTGCCGAAGGTGCTGCAGGACTGCCGGTTTTTGCAGGTACGCCGGAAAAAGGTATCGGGCTCGCTTACATGCTGAGCGGTACGGGCGGTTATCTTCTTGGCTACGTGCTGGCTGCAGGCATCGCCGGTTATCTGGCGCAACAAGGCTGGACGCGTTCGCTCTTGTCTACGGCGGCGGCGGCGTTTCTCGCGACCGTCATGATCTATGCGCCGGGCCTGCTTTGGCTCGGTGCCTTGTTCGGCTGGGATAAGCCGATCCTCGAATGGGGACTTTATCCGTTCGTTTATGGTGATCTCCTGAAAATTGCTTTGGTTGCTGCGGCATTCCCCATGATGTGGAAGCTCATGGACAGGAAGCAGCGTTGAACCAGGACGTCTTCGCCCTGATGAAAAGACCCGGTGGCATAACCACCGGGGCTTTTTGAAGGTGTCGAAATCTGGATAGATTTCCGATCCGTTCTCCAAGACAAAAATATGCCAATCGAGCAGTGAAATAGACAATGCGAGTCGTCTCCTTTAAGACGTGACGCTGCTGCGCGCGCGTTGAATGGGAGGCGACGTTATGACGATTTCGGCCGTGGAGCTGACGCAAGAGTTGGTCAGGTTCGAGACGATAAACCCACCGGGCGGCGAAATGGCGTGCGCGGAACATCTGGGCGCGCTGCTTGAAGCGGCAGGAATGGAGACGATACTTCACCGGTTCGGCGACAATCGCGCCAATCTCGTTGCACGCATCGGCGGGGCAGAAGGGCGTCCCGCGATCGGTTTGACCGGGCATATCGATACCGTGCCGCTCGGCCATCGGGCGTGGTCCGTCGACCCGTTCGCCGCGGAGATCTCAGAGGGCAAGCTTTACGGCCGTGGTTCCACGGATATGAAAAGCGGTGTCGCTGCGATCTGCACGGCCGTTGCTGCACTCGCCGAAGAGCTTCATGGGACACCCGGTGTCGAGATCGTAATCACCGCAGGGGAAGAAACCGGCTGCGACGGTGCCTATGGTCTGGCCGCGAAGGCGGGAGCGCTTGGCGAAGCCGGTGCGCTTATCGTTGCGGAGCCGACTTCCAATGCGCCCTGGGTCGGCCATAAAGGTGCGTTGTGGCTGCGGGCGGTGACCCAAGGCGTGACGGCGCATGGATCGATGCCGGAACGCGGGATCAATGCGGTCTACAAGGCGGCGCGCGCCGTCAGTAAACTCGAAGACTTCGATTTTAACGTCGCCCGCCACCCGGTGCTGGGCAAGCCGACGGTCAACGTTGGGAACATCAGCGGCGGGATCAATATCAACTCGGTGCCCGATCACGCCGAATTCGGCATCGATCTTCGCACCGTCCCCGGACAGGATCATGCGCATTTGCGGGAACAGATCATGAGCTACCTCGGCGACGATGTTGAGCTTGAAGCGCTCGTTGACGTGCCTGGCGTATGGACCGACCCGGAACTCGAATGGGTACAGAAGGTCTTCTCGATCGTCGATGGGATTACCGGCACCAAACCTGACGTTGGGACGGCATCGTATTTTACCGATGCGTCCGTGTTGACGCCGGCATACCGCAATCCGCCGACGGTCGTACTTGGCCCGGGCGAGGCGGCCATGGCGCATCAAACCGATGAGTATTGCTACGTTCACCGTATCGACGAATCGGTTGCGTTGTATTCGGCGATCATTCGGGACTGGTGCGGTATTTAGGTTTGGTGAGATTGGCGTTACACCGCAGTGTCATGGTACAAATATATGACAAAAGGCGACAAACTTGCCAGGCGTCGGGTGGAAACCTATAAAGCGCGACGAGCGCTGGGCGTTGGCGCCTGGCGGACAAGGCCGTAGGACAAAGATAAGATGGTGAAACAGCGGACCGGCTTGAGCGATGCGGCGCGTGCGGAAGCGTTGATCAACGGCCGCACTGCAAACGAGATATCCGAGAGCATCAAGGGTGCCATCAAGCAGGGCGCGTTCCGAAGTGGCGACGCGCTGCCGGCCATTCGCGCGCTGGCGGAACGACTGGGTGTCAACCGTAACACGGTTGCATCCGCCTACCGTCATTTGTCGGATGCCGGCGTTATCGAAGGGCGGGGCCGTCAGGGGAGTCGCGTTGCAATGCCCGCCGGTGCCGCGGCACGCGGGCCGATGATGCTTCACGATATTGGCGGCGGCAATCCGGACGGCAGGCTGCTTCCCGATGTGAAGGCTGTGCTCAGCCAATCCGCGTGGCTGCCGCGCGGTTATGAGGATCCGCCCGACAATCCCGCGCTCATCGATTTCGCCCGCCAACAATTAGCCGATGACGGTATTCCGGTGGGAGATGTCTGGATCGCGAATGGAACGTTCGACGCGGTCGAAATGATCCTTCGTGCCTACCTGCAACCGGGTGACACCATCGCCGTCGAGGACCCGTGCTTCATGACGACGCTGGGACTGCTCAAGGAACTCGGTTTCCCGCCGGTGCCAATGGCGGTCGACGATCAAGGGGTTTTGCCGGAAGCGATGGAGAATGCGCTCAGCAAAGGGGTGAAGGCGATGATCCTGACGCCCAGGGCGCACAATCCGTTCGGTGGGTCATGGACGCCTAAACGTCGCGACGAACTGGCGCATGTTATCGGGCGGCACAAAGACCTGCTCGTGATCGAGGACGACCACTTCGCCCCTCTTTCGCCGTTCAAACCGGCCACGCTGGTCTCCGGTGACCGGCCAAACTGGGCAATCGTCCGGTCGGTGTCGAAATATGTCGGACCGGATCTGCGCCTCGCGTTCGTCAACTCCAGCGATGGCCTGGCGAAGAAAGTGAGCGGGCTGGCCGCATTCTCATACCGTTGGGTGAGCGGCGTGCTCCAGGCGGCCGTTCTGTCGACGGTCACGTCCAAGGACTACACCCGGATCATCAGGGATGCGTCGGAGGCCTATACCGCACGCCGGCAATATCTTTTGAGCGCCCTCAAGGACGCGGGGATCAAGGCGCATGGCGCCGACGGGATCAATGTCTGGATTCCGGTGACCGATGAGCAGGCGGTCACCAGGCGCCTCATGGAGGCGGGTTGGATCGTTCGTCCCGGAGACATCTTTCGGCTCGAGAGCGAGCAAGCCATTCGCGTTACTGTCAGTACGCTGACCGAACAGGAAGCGCGCGAACTGGCCGAGCTGATCGCAAACCTGCAGCGGCAAGGCGCCGTTCAGCGCGGCGCATAACGCCCTTTCCAGGACCGAATTCCTCTCATCTGCCGGTCGCCTGACTGCCAGTGAGCGCTCGTGCGCGTCAATGGCCCTCGAATAATGTCATAACAATGAGATTATGACCTATGTCAAAAAGTTAAATGTCATATTTCTTATTGACCGTATAAAATTTTGTCTGTCTAGTGTTGGCAATCGGCATCCACGCAGAAAGGAAAGCGCATGATCCCGTCCGACCAGCATTTACAGATCGGTTCCATCCTGTTTCCGGGGCTCGACCAGATCGATTTGACCGGGCCGCTCGAAGTACTGTCCGTCATTCCCAACTCGACGTATCAGGTGATTGCCGCCACTATGGACCCGATAAAAGACTTGCATGGCCTGAGCATAAACGCAGACAAAACCTTCGACGAGGTCGGGCAGCTCGACGTTCTGCACGTGCCGGGCGGCCCTGGTCAGCAGGCGCTCATGGAAGATGAGACCTTCCTCTCATTCATCCGAAACCAGGCGGAGAACGCAAAGTTCGTTTTCTCTGTCTGCACCGGTGCGTTGCTTTGCGGTGCGGCTGGCTTGCTGAAGGGACGGAAGGCGACGACGCATTGGTCGGCGTTTCATCTTCTGCCGTACTTCGGCGCGACGCCCGTCAACGAGCGGGTCGTCATCGATGGTAATTGGGTGTTTGCCGCCGGCGTAACGTCCGGCATCGACGGCGCACTGCAATTGGCCGCGATGCTGCGGGGGCAGCGGGTCGCCGAGCAGATCCAGCTTTACATGCAGTATCATCCCGAACCGCCCTTCGATAGCGGTACGCCGGAACGGGCCCCGGCGGAGGTGTTGGAGGCAGCGCGAAATGCAGCCGGCGAGTTGACCGCGCGGCGCTTGGAAACCGCAAAGGCGATTGGCGCCAAGCTCGGTATCGAACCCACCGGCGTGACATCGTAATGTGCAAAAATGCACAGTTACGTGCGAATTTCTTGAATTGCCGTGAGTTTTAAACGGGCTCACAATTCGACGAATACGAAACAGCCGCGGCAAAAAGCGGCAGAAAAACAGGGTTTAAAGGGGCACACACGGTGGAACTTACCATCGCGCTGGCATTGAACGGGATCGTTTGGGGGCTGATTATCGCGCTAATTGCGCTTGGGCTTTCGATCATCTTCGGCCTGCTGGATATCATCAATATTGCACACGGCGACTTCTTCATGGTCGGAACGGTGCTTGCCTGGTTCGTTGCGGAAACCACCGGGAACTACTGGCTCGCCTTCCTGATCGTGCCGATTATCGGCTTCGCATTGGGGGCGCTGATCGAATACACGGTCATTCAACCGATCAAGAACGCGGCGGCATTGTCCATTGTTGCCACATTCGGCTTGGCCATCATCCTGCAGGAAAGCGTACGCGCCACTTTTGGTGCGACGCCGGAGCGGATGCTGACCCCAATCGACGATACGATCCCGATGTTCGGGATCGAATATGAGGTGTACCGGCTATTTGCCGCTGCGGCTTCGATCGCCGCGATCGGGGCGTTCTTCCTTTTTCTTCACCGTTCCAAGCTCGGGACCTGGATGCGCGCCGTGAGGTTCGATCCGGAAACGGCGACCGCCATGGGTATTCCGGCGCGCCGGATTTATCTGGTGACCTTCGCGATCGGATTCGCCATGGCATCGCTGGGCGGTGTGGTCGCCGCGCCGATCACGACCGTCTACTTCGAGGCGGGGGTGGATATTCTTCCGTTCTGTTTCATGGCGGTGATCATCGGGGGACTCGGCAACCTGGGCGGTACCGTCGCGGCCGCCGTTTTGTTGGCCTTCTTCGAAGGGATCATCACTAGTTTCACCGATCCGACATTCGCGCGCATCGGCTCGCTCTGCCTGATGAGCTTGGTGCTGATGATCCGGCCGCACGGAATCTTTGCCGGAGCGACACGATGACGGTACGGATGATAAACAGGACCGGCACGCTGCTGTTCATCGCGTTTACGCTGACGGCACCCTGGGTGCTGCCGCTGTTCGTCGATTCGTTCTGGGTCGATATTTATTCCGAGATTCTGATCTGGTCCCTGCTGGCGGCGAGCGTCAATCTGTTGTTCGGCTACGTCGGCTTGCTGTCTTTCGGCCAGGCACTTTATTTCGGCATGGGGATGTACGGGGTCGCCATCGGCATCGCCAAGCTTGGGCTTGGATTCTGGGGCGGCTTCGGTTTTGGGGTGGTGCTGGCGACTGCCATGGCCGCCGTTGCGGGGCTCTTGGCGGTGCGCCTGACGTGGCACTATTTCGCGATCATCACCGTTGTGTTCTCGCTGATCTTCTATTTCCTGGCGTTGTCGTGGAAACCGCTGACAGGCGGTGACGACGGGCTGCCGTTCAGCATGCCGCCGCTCATCAGCGTCGGCGACTTCGAACTGACCCTGACAGATCCCGACGTGCAGTATTTCTTTATCGTACTCATGGTGGGCGCTTGCTATGCCGTCATGGGGCGGATTATTTCGAGCCCGCTCGGGCGCGCGTTTGTCACGGTGCGCGAAAACGATCTTCGTGCGTCGCTGATCGGCCTGAACGTCTATATGATCAGGCTCAGCGCGTTCATCGTTTCCGGCTTCATTGCGGGTGTCGCGGGCGCGCTGTTTGCCCTTTTCGGGCGATACGCGTCGGCCAACTTCATGTTCTATCACGTCTCGGGCGAAGCGGTCGTTTGGGCGATCATCGGCGGCGTCGGCACGTTGTTCGGACCAATCGTCGGCACCAGCCTGCTGATCGTTCTGCGCGAAGAATTGTCGCATGTGTGGGCGCATTACCCGATCCTGGTCGGTATCGTCGTGATCCTGACCGTCATTTTCGCTCCCAAAGGCATCGGCGGGCTATGGACCACGCTGGTCCAGCGCTTCGCCGGGGCGAATACCGGTAAAGGAGGCGACGCATGACCGTGCCGCTTCTTGAGATCGATGACGTCACCAAGCAGTTCGGTGGGCTGCGCGCCGTCGACAATGCGAACTTCACCCTGGAAACGGGTAAACTGCACGCCATCATCGGGCCCAACGGTGCCGGCAAGACGACACTATTCAATCTCATTACCGGGACCTTGCCGACGACCAGTGGGCGCATCCGCTTTCTGGGCGACGATATCACCGACGAGCCGGTGCACAGGATCAGCCAACGCGGCCTCGCCCGCACGCTCCAGATCAAGAGTGTGTTCGGCGGACTGACCGTCCGGGAAAACCTGTGGATTGCGGCCCGCTCGCGTTTCGGCGTCTTCGCCCCCTTCATGAGTTGGCGGCGCTGCCACAAATCGAATGAGCGTGCAGATGCGGTTTGTGAAGAACTGGGTCTGATGCCGCAGGCAGACCAACTGGCAGCGAACCTGTCTTATGGGGATGTGGCGCTGCTTGAAATCGGGTTGGCCCTGGCGACGCAACCGAAGTTGCTT
>MDSW01202165.1_pt1 | contig 18522 bp, 20 predicted proteins | sample 811171 | NCBI WGS metagenome assembly MDSW01 (sample SAMN05326641, study PRJNA326480) | marine metagenome | isolation source: seawater | place: Atlantic Ocean: North West | collected 2012 | reverse complement strand
TAAAAAAAAAGAAATAATAAAAATAAAAGATAGAATTTTTTTCATATTAATTGTTGATACAATCAAATTTATATTCATGCAAGTGAGTAATCACCATATACTGCTTACTTTCTTGCTCGTTAAGTTTTTGCATTTTTCCTTTCTCATCACAAAAAATTTTTGCATGCAAATTAGCTTTGTCAAAATTTTTTTCGAGAGCTTTTATAATTATTGAGTTTTCTTGAGTATCGACAACTTTAAATGGACCTGTTACTGGTAACAGAATCACTCCAATAAATATTGTTGTTGCGACTAAAAATCCTGGCATAACATATTATTCATATATGATTTATGGACTGTGTCAAATAATTGAATTAATATTAACATTATTTATTTAGTATAATTAATAGTTTTTTGCTTTTCTAAAAATGAAAATATCTTTTTTATAGCACCAAATTCAAATAAATTATTGTGACCCGCATTTGGAATAAATAATGACTCTTTTGGTTGATTTGCTGCTTCAAAGACTATTTTGCCAAATTTTATATTAACTATATTATCATTTTCACCGTGTAATATTAATAGTGGTGATTTGATTTTATGAATAATATTAATAATATTATATTTATCTAAAACTAACCATTTTGCAGGTAAATACCAATAATGCTTTTGTGCAACATCATTTATAGAAGTATAGGGTGACTCCAAAATTGTTGCTGCAAATTCTGCTTCAGTTGATAATTTGACTGCTATACCACAACCCAACGACTCACCATAAAGAATTATTTTATTAGATTTTACATTCTGTTTAGATAAAAATTCAATTGCTGCTAACGCATCATTATATAACCCTTGCTCTGAAGGCTTACCGGGATTATTTGCGTAACCTCTGTATTCTAAAAAAAATAAACCATAGCCTTTTTTAATAAATGTTTCAAATTTGTTTACTCTATGCCCAACATGTCCTCCATTTCCATGAAAAATTAACATTGTATATCCATCTTCAGATTTTGGTTTTTTTATCCAAGATTTTAAGACTAGCCCATCGGAAGTAGGAAAAGAAATTTCTTCTAATTCTGTATTTAGAAAATAACTGCTATCAATCCGACCTCGTTCTGGGAAATAAAGGAAAGATCGTTGAAACATAAATAATGCAATAACCAGGATTAGATACCCAATACAAACGTAAGATAGAATAAACAACATTTTTTTCATTTAAGAATTAAACTATTTTAGAGTATTACTATATTAGATTTTATTAATAAATTTAATTGTGAAATAATAAATAATACACAATCTATACAAAAGAACTTTATGAGTTATAAATTTTTTCTTTTGATTTTCTTTGAGAGTTTTAAATTATTGTCGGGAGAGATTTCTACATCAACTAAAGATACTTACGATATTAGATCAAGTAGTAGTAATACTAATTTAAATTTAAATATTGTATATGGTCGACCAGGCGGTTAAGAAATAATAAAGCTAGTTTATCTTTAAATAAATTATTTTAAGATTATATTATAGTTAGAAAATATTATGAAAACTATATGGATTACAGGAGGATCATCAGGAATTGGCCTAGAAACAGCAAAAAAATTTGCTAAACATAATTGGAATGTAATCATCAGTTCACGAAATTCTGATACTCTTCAAAAAGCTGAGGAAACAATAAAGACAACTTCTGAAAATAAAAAAATTCACGCTATTGCTTGTGATATTTCAAAACCAGATGAGGTAAATCAAGTTGTAGAACAAATTGAAAGCAAAATAGCGCCTATTGATTTAGCCTTATTAAATGCTGCGGCTTATTCACCAAATAGATCACAAGAATTTGATATCGAAAATTATAATTTATTAATTGATGTTAATCTTAAAGGAACGCTAAATTGTATAAATGCGCTTCAAAAGAAAATGAGTATTCGTAAGAAAGGGCATATAGCTATAGTTTCTTCACCTGTTGGGTATACTGGTTTACCAACCGCAGGTGCGTACGGAATGACTAAAGCTGGACTAATTAATTTAGCAGAGAGCTTGTATTTTGATTTCAATACAATAGGTATTAAAATGAGTGTTATTAACCCAGGTTTTATCAAGACTACATCAACAAATAAAAATACATTTCCAATGCCTTTTATTAAGCCAGCAAGTTTTGCTGCTGAAAAAATTTACAAAGGTTTAGTTAAATCAAAAAAATTTGAAATTAAATTCCCTTTTTTGTTTTTAAATATTTTAAAGGTATTGAGAATTCTACCTTACCCAATCTATTTTTATTTAATTAAAAAATTTACGGGTTTATAAGCATATTTTTAAATTTAGTTTCAATGAAAAAAGAAAAATTAGCTATTATTGGCTCAGGTATAAGCGGTATAAGCGCAAGTTATTTTTTATCTAAAAAGTATGATGTGCACTTATATGAAAAAAACAATTATTTAGGAGGACACACTAGAACCAAAATAATTGAAGAGAATGATAACCATTATGATATTGATATGGGCTTCATTGTATTTAACAATAAAAATTATCCAGATTTAATAAAATTTTTTGAATATCTTAAAATTGATATTGGCGAATCTAACATGTCATTTTCAATCTCTATTAAAGATCCAGAATTTGAATATGGGAGTCGCCCTAAATCATTATTTGCACAAAGGAAAAATTTATTTTCACTATCTTTTTGGTTATTAATAAAAGATATAATTAAAATTTATAAATATTGTAAAAAATTAGAAAATATCAATGATTTAGAAAAATATACAATAGATGAATTCTTAACCAGTAACGGTTATTCTGATTTTATAAAAAATTATCATGTTTATCCAATGATTTCTTCAGTATGGTCATGTGATAAAAATAAAGTAAAAAGCTTTCCTTTGGTTTCTTTTGTGAATTTTTTTAATAATCACAATCTTTTTAATTTTTTCGATCGACCAAAATGGAAATTCGTTAAAGGTGGCAGTCATCAATACATAAAAAAAATTATATCAAATAATTTTTTTAAATATGAAATCAAAAAGGAGATTAAAAAAATTTTGCGCACAAATGATAAAGTGACAATAATTTTTAATAATGGTGAACAATTTATTGTTGATAAAATCATTCTGGCAACACATGCAGATCAAGCTTTGAATTTATTAAATAATCCCACAAATAAAGAAACTGAAATATTATCTAAATTTAATTATTCTAGGAATTATGCCTATTTACATTCAGATGATAAATTTATGCCTAGGCGAAAAAAAGTTTGGTCAAGCTGGAATTTTGTTGGACAAAGTAAAGATGAAGACACTTTTTCTGTTACCTATTGGATGAATTTATTACAAAACTTAAATACTAAAAAAAATTATTTTGTATCCATTAATCCTTTTGAAGTTCCAAATGATTATTATGATGAAACAATTTTTGAACATCCTGTATTTGATTTAGAAACATTATTGGCTCAAAGACGAATCAATGAAATACAAGGCAATATGAATACTTGGTTTTGTGGCAGTTATTGCGGGTATGGATTTCATGAAGATGGTATTCAATCTGCAGCATACATTAGTAATTTGTTAGGAGTAGATTTACCTTGGGATAGACCATTGAACTTTAACAATAGACTACAATTTGAAATATAATGAATAATATTAAAAGTAATTTGTTTTCAAATACAGTAACTCATCAACGGTTCTTTCCATTTAAATATAAATTTAGTTATTCTTTAACCAGTCTATACATTTATTATCACGAAATAAAATCATTGGATAAAAATATAAAATTTTTTTCTTATAATAAATTTAATGTTTTTTCTTTTTATGAAAAAGATCATGGTTATAGAGATAATAGATCTTTAAACGAATTTGTTACAGATGTCTTAAGCGCAAATTCAATTAAATATACAAAACTTAGTTTCAGCATTCTCTGTTTCCCAAGAATATTAGGTTATGTTTTTAATCCATTGTCTGTAATTTACTGCTTTGATGGAGGAAAATTAATTGCTGTTTTATATGAGGTAAAAAATACTCATAACGAACAACATACTTATTGTTTTGCAAACAAATACTTGCAAAATCGATCTCTTTACCAACATCAATGCAAAAAGATTTTTTACGTTTCCCCTTTCATAAAAATGAATTGTTATTATAAATTTTCTCTTAAACAGCCTTCTAAAAAATTATCATTATTAATAGAGCAATTTGATGAACAAGATAACAAAATTCTTTTGGCTTCCCAAATTGGAAAAAAAATAAATTTTTTAGGTGCGACAATAATTATATCATTTATCAAAAATCCTTTAATGACCTTTAGAGTTATATTTGGTATTCACTATCAAGCATTTAAAATTTTGTTAAAAGGTGGAAAATACTATTCACGTAATAAAAAACCAACAGATTCTATTTCTTTTGAAGGTAATTTGTAAATGAAAAATATTGATAAATTTTTTAATAATTCTGCTGAAAAATTGTTGAATAAATTCTTTGAACAAATACAGTATGGTTATTTGGCAGTGACTTTTCCATCAGGAAAAAAGGCAGAGTTTTTTGGAAAAAGTAGAGGAATTAAAGCTGATATTAAGTTCAATAATTTTTTATTTTTGAAAAAATTATTAAACAAAGGTTCTATAGGTTTTGCTGAATCTTATATGGATGGAGATTTTTCTACCAGTGATTTAAAAAATTTGTTATTTTTTTCACGTAAAAATGAATCTTACTTTTCTAAATATAAAAAAGGAAATTTTCTGCATAGATTATTAAGTAAAATTAATAATTATATTCATCAGAATACAAAAAAACAAAGCAAAAGAAATATCAGTTATCATTATGATTTAGGAAATAAATTTTATGAACTATGGCTTGATAAAACTATGAGTTATTCTTCTGGTTGTTATTTATTACCAGAAGATGACCTTTCTAAGGCTCAAATTAATAAGTATAAGAAAATAGTTGAGCCTATGTATTTGAATGAACAAAGTACTTTATTAGATATAGGATGTGGCTGGGGTGGTTTTTCCTCATATGTTGCTAAAAACTTTGGTTCAAAAATTAAGGCTATAACTAACTCAAAGAATCATTTTGAATACACTTCTCAAATTATACAACAAGAGGGCTTAAATGAAAAAGTAAAAGTTGAACTTAAAGATTATAGAGATGTTAAAGAAAGGTTTGATTATATTTCATCAATTGAAATGTTCGAAGCTGTAGGAAAAAAGTATTGGCCAATTTATTTCGAAAAAATTAAGCACAGTTTAAATAGTAATGGTATTGCAAATCTTCAAATTATTACAATAAACGAAAAACAAAAAAAATCTTATCAAAATAGTTTAGATTTTATTCAAAAATATATCTTTCCTGGAGGGATGCTACCTTCAAAAAAACAAATAGTTGAACTGTCAAATCTTTCAGGATTAGAAGTATGTAAAATTTATGATTTTGGCGACTCTTATGCAAATACATTAAATGAATGGAATAAAAAATTCCAAAATACATGGCATTTAATTGCAAAACAAGGTTTCCATCAAAGATTCAAAAGGATGTGGGAATATTATTTTGCATATTGTGAGGTTGGATTTACTACTAAAACAACAGATGTGTCGCATTTTTTGTTAAAATTATAAAAAAAATGTTTAATTAACTATATATATTATAGATCATGACAAAAACCTTATTTACTTCTTTGATTTTTGTATCAATTATTTTTTTAATAATTGATGTTATTTGGCTTTCTATAACAGTTAAGTATCTTTATAGACCAGCTTTAGGAGGTTTATTGAATGATCAGCCTGTTATGTGGGCTGCTGTTTTATTTTATATTATTTATATGGTAGGCTTGACCATAATTATTATTCACCCTGCAATAGTAAATGATTCTATTTTTCAGGCTTTTTGGACAGGTATTATATTTGGTGTAGTCGCATATGGAACTTACAACCTTACTAATATGGCAACAATTAAAGACTGGTCTTCAACAGTAGTTTTAGTTGATATGTTATGGGGTGGTTTCTTAACAGGTTTTTCTTCTGCATCTGGAATTTATTTATCAAAAGTATTTTTTTCAAATTAATTGTATCAAGTTACTGACCTTAATAGCGTTTTTGTATAATTAGATTGAGGATTTTTAAATATAGCATTAGCTTCATTATATTCTATCAATTCACCATTTTTTAATACTAATACATTATCAGCAACTGATCGAATTACTTTCATATCGTGACTTATAAATAAATAACTCATTAAAAATTTATTTTGTAAATTATTTAGCAAATCAATTATTTGTTTTTGAATTGTTACATCTAAAGCTGAAGTAGGTTCATCAAGTACTAATATTTTAGGATTTAAAATTAAAGCTCTTGCAATAGCTATACGTTGCCTTTGACCACCTGAAAATTCATGTGGAAATCTATTATGAATTTGATCATAATCCATACCCACTTCATTAATAATACATCTTACTTTAGTTTCTTTTTCATTTGATGATAATTTTGGATAGTGTACGTGTAAACCTTCTGATACTATTTGCTGTACAGTCATTCGAGGACTCAAAGATGAAAACGGATCTTGAAAAACTATTTGAATATCTTTTCTTATATTGATAATTTCTCTTACATTTAATTTAGATAACTCAGCATTTTTAATTAAAATCCTGCCTTTTGATTCAATAAGTTTTAATATTGCTAAGACTAAAGAAGTTTTTCCTGATCCTGATTCACCAACAATTCCAATTGTTTCTTTTTCATGTAAATCGAAGCTTAGTTTTTTTATTGCTTTTACGTGATCAACTGTTTTTTTAAATAAACCTTTCTTAATGGGATACCAAACTTTTAAATTATTTACACTAACAAGAACATTTTTAGAAAAAATATTTTTTTTGCGAACTTGATTTTCCAAACTAATTAAATTTTTTGTATAGGTATTTTGAGGATTATTAAATATTTGATCTGTTGTATTGTTTTCAACTATTTTACCATCTTTCATTACACAAATTTGATCTGCCATATGTTTAACTACGCTTAAATCATGACTAATAAATAAAATTGACATATTTAATTTTTTTTGAAGTTTTTTTAATAAATTTAAAATTTGTAATTGTACTGTTACATCCAATGCAGTTGTAGGTTCATCGGCTATTAATAGATCGGGATAATTAGCAATACTCATTGCAATCATAACTCTTTGTCTTTGACCTCCAGATAGTTCATATGAGTAAGTTTTAGTCCTTTCAGCAATTTTATCTAATCCTACTTCATGTAATAATTCGATAGTTTTTTTTCTAGCCTCTTTTTTAGAAATTTTAGAATGTGTTAACAATATTTCAGATATTTGTTTATCAATAGTATGAAGGGGATTTAGACTTGACATCGGTTCTTGAAAAATTGCTGATATTCTTTTACCTCTTATTTTTTGCATTTGATAATCTGAGTAGTTTAAAATATTTTCTTTATTCAATAATATTTCACCTTCAGGATAATAAGCAGATTTTGAAAGAAGTTTTAATATACTTAAAGCTGTAATTGTTTTTCCTGAACCAGATTCTCCTACTAAAGCAACTGTTTTGCCTTTTGGTATATCAAAAGAAACTGAGTCAACTACATTGTTTTTTTTATCAAAAGAAATACTTAATTTTTTTATTGATATAATATTATTCATTTCAGTTGAAAACCTTTCTAGGATCGAGAGCATCTCTTACTGCCTCTCCTACAAAAACTAACAAACCTAACATCATGCCAAGTGTAAGAAAGCTAGTTATGCCCAACCAAGGAGCTTGCAAATTATTTCTCCCTTGGTTAACCATTTCACCTAATGAGGCTGAGCCTGGAGGTAATCCGAAACCAAGGAAATCAAGTCCTGATAAAGCTGTAACTGAAGCACTTAAACTAAAAGGAAGAAATGTAACTGTTGCTACGGTAGCATTAGGAAGCAAATGTCTAAACATTATAGTAGTATTTGAAACTCCTAAAGCCTTAGCTGCTTTGATATAATCAAAATTTCTTGCTCTTAAGAATTCAGCTCGAACAACTCCTACATAACCCATCCAGCTAAAAAGTAATAATATAATTAATAGCCATAAAAAATTTGGCTGAATTACACTTGCAAGAATTATCAAGATATAAAGTGTAGGAACGGCTGACCATACTTCCATAAATCTTTGAAAGAATAAATCAGTTTTGCCACCAAAGTAACCTTGGATAGCTCCTGCTGAAACACCTATTATCATTGAAAAAAAAGTAAGAGTAAACCCAAATAGTATTGAAATTCTAAATCCATAAATTAACCTTGCCAGAACATCCCTAGCTTGATCATCTGTTCCTAACCAATTTTTAAGAGAAGGGGGAGAGGGCGCGGGAGAATCTATATTTCTAATTATAGTATCATATGAATAAGGTATTATAGGCATAATCAACCAGCCCTTTGATTCTATTAAATCTATTACATATGGATCCCTATAGTCAGCTTCAGTTTCGAAATCTCCTCCAAATGTTGTTTCAGGATAATTTTGAAAAATAGGAAAATAAATATTTGAATTATATTTGATTAATAAAGGTTTCTCATTTGCTATAAAATCTGCAAATAAAGACACAACAAATAAAAACGTAAAAACCCAAAAGGAGTACAAACCTCTTTTGTTTTGAATAAAATTATCTAATCGTCTTTTATTTAAAGGTGAAAGTTTCATTATTCTCTAGATTCAAAATCTATACGGGGATCAATAATTGAATACATAAAATCCCCAATTATACCCATAATTAATCCAAGTAAGGAAAAGAAATATAAGGTTGCAAAAATTACAGGATAATCTCGCGTTAAAGCTGCCTCATAGCCTAACAAACCTAAACCATCTAAAGAAAAAATAACTTCAATGAATAATGAACTTGAAAATAGAATACCTATAAAAGCAGAGGGAAACCCAGCAATAACAATTAACATTGCATTTCTAAAAACATGACCATAAAGAACGTTTCTTTCGCTTAAACCTTTTGCCCTTGCTGTGACTACATATTGTTGATTTATTTGATCTAGAAAGGAATTTTTTGTTAAAAAGGTTAGTCCTGCAAATCCACTTACAATCATAGCTATTAGTGGTAGAGTTAAATGCCAAAAATAATCCTTAATTTGAGATAAAATACTTAACTCATTGAAGTTCTCCGATACTAATCCGCGAAGTGGAAAAATATCATAAAATCTCCCTCCAGCAAAAAAAACTATTAAAATTACAGCAAATAAAAAATTTGGAATTGCATAACCAATAGTTACAATTGAGCTTGAAACTATGTCAAATCTAGACCCATCTTTTACGGCTTTTCTTATACCTAGCGGTATTGATATTAAGTATACAAGTATTGTGGTCCACAAACCTAAAGATACTGATACAGGCATTTTATCTAATACTAAAGAAACTACTTTTTGATCTCGAAAAAAACTTTCACCAAAATCAAAAGTTAAGTAATTTTTCATCATTTCATAAAAACGCTGATGGGCTGGTTTATTCATCCCATACATTTCTTCAATTTCTTTTATTATATCAGGATCTAGTCCTTGAGCTCCTCTGTACTTGGAATCATTATTTGAAGAATTATCTATATTAAAATTTTGACCTACTTCACCTTCTGAATTTCCTGAAAATCTTGCAGTAGATTCAATTGCTGTTCCAGTCATCTGAGCAATCATCTGTTCAACAGGGCCACCAGGTACTATTTGTATAACAGCAAAATTAATAAGCATTATACCAAACAAAGTTGGTATTACTAAAAGTAGTCTTCTTAGAAGATATGAGCCCATAAGTTGATATTATATTATTTATTAAAAAACTTCTAAACTATTAGTTAGATGATCTTTGTGACTGAATTAGATCAAATTTTGTTTGATTAACCCACCAAGTATCAAATCCTAAAGAATATTTAGGCTTGATTGAAGGTTGATCAAAAAAATCCCAATATAGCACACGATATGAAGAAATATGCCAATTAGGAATAACATAATAGTGGAATAGAAGAACTCTATCTAAAGCTTTTGTAATAGTTATTAGTTCTTCCCTATCTTTAGCATTAATCAACTTTTCTATTAAACTATCAATAACTGGGTTTTTTATTCCAATAACATTACGTGATCCATTTGTATCAGCTGCATCCGAGCCCCAGAAATTTCTTTGTTCATTGCCAGGAGAAAGAGATTGAGAAAAAGTTTGTACAATCATGTCAAAATCAAAAGTTTCAATTCTTTTTTGATATTGTGCACTGTCAATAGTTCGTACATTGACCTCTATTCCAATTTTTTCTAGATTATCTTTAAATGGAAACACGATACGTTCAAAAGCTGGAGAATATAGTAAAATTTCAAATTTAAAAAATTCCTTTGTATTTACATTTTGAAGTTTTCCATTATTTAATATCCAGCCAGCTTCTTTTAACAATTGAGTTGCTTGCTTAATTTCATTTCTTATAAATCCTGAACCATCTGTAATAATATTTGTATATTCTCTATGGAATATTTCTTTCGGTAGTGCATCAATATAAGGATTTAAATATTTTAATTCATCTTTTGTTGGTAACCCACTGGAGGCCAGTTCAGAATTTTCAAAATAACTATCTGTTCTTTTATAGGCACCATAAAATAGATTTTTATTAGACCATTCAAAATCAAACATATATGAAAGAGCCTTTCTAACGCGCCGATCTCTAAATTTTTCTTTTCTTATATTAAAAGCAAAACCTTGCATACCCTGAGGGTTTTCATGAGATATAAGATCTTTTTTAATTAATCCATTTTTAACTGCATTAATTTCATAAGAAGTAGCCCATTCTTTTGAATTATTTTCAGAAAAAAAATCTATATCACCAGATTTAAAAGCTTCTCTTTCTACTCCTCGATCCCTATAGTAATCATATCTAATGGTGCCAAAATTATCTTTACCAACCTTGATAGGAACATTATTGTTTTGAAAACCCCAATAATTTTTGTCTAATTCATAAGTAATTGATCTCCCAGCATCAAAAGATTTAATTTTATAAGGACCACTACCAATTGGTATTTCAAGAGAAGTTTCTTCAAAATTTTTATTTGACCAATAGTGTTTAGGTAAAACAGGTAATTGCCCAATAATTAGAACAAGTTCTTTGTTTGTGTTATTTTTAAAGTTAAAACGAATTTTTATATCACTTTCTTTTATAACTTCTTCAACATCTGCATAATAATATTTATAAAAAGGATGCCCTTTTTCCATTAAAGTATTAAAAGTCCAAACAACATCATCTGCAGTGATTTTTTTTCCATCATGCCATCTTGCTTCTTGTCTTAATGTATAAGCTACCCAAGATCTGTCATCCGGCCATTCAATTGTTGCTGCTAATAAACCGTATTCAGTAAAAGCTTCATCGCTAGACCCCGTTGTTAGTGTTTCAAAAATTGCACCTATGCCTGCTGGAGAAGTTCCCTTCAGAATAAATGGATTTAATGAGTCATATGATCCAAAAGCACTTCTTACAATATTTCCTTCTTTGGGAGAATTTGGATTTACGTATTCAACATTTATGAAGTTTTTATCATACTTAGCAGATCCATGCATCGCTATAGCATGTGATTTGTTAATCTTTGCAAAACTATTAGCAATAGAAGCAAAATATATTATTATTATTAATCCAAATATTTTCATATATTCAACATAATATAATTTGTTTTAATAAAAAAAGAAATTTATTTTTAAGTATTAATTATATTTATTAAATCTTTATGAATTTCTTTATTGCATGAAGCTACTAGACTTCCATCAGATTCAATATTTATATCATTTCCAAATTTATCTGTTATTTTCCCCCCTGCTCCTTCTATAACATTTACTAAAGCCATATAATCATGAGCTTTTAGCGTATCCTCAATTACTATATCAATTAAACCTGAGGCTAACATCCCATACATATAACAGTCACCACCCAAACGAAAATACTTACTTTTATCTCTAATTAATTGATAGCCTTTTTTTAATATTGGTTCATTGAAATATATCCCTGATGTAAAAAGATATGCATCTTCAATTTTTTTAGTTGAGGAAGTTTTGATAATTTTGTTATTTAATCTAGTTTCTTCATCTTTAATACCTACCCATCTCTCTTGATGAGCGGGACAATTTATAATTCCCAAGACGGGTTTACTATTATGCAATAGAGCTATTAATGTTCCGAAATCCTTATGACCGGCAATAAAACTTCTTGTTCCATCTATAGGGTCAATTACCCAAACAAATTCAGATTTTATTTGTGTTTTGCCATACTCTTCACCTAAAATGCCGTGGGATGGATATTTTTTTGAAATAAGTTCACGAATTTTTAATTCAGTATTTTGATCTGCAATTGTAACAGGAGTATCATCTTTTTTATTATCAATATTTATTTTTTTTCTAAAATAATTATTAATAATTTCAGCAGATGCATCTGCTAAAACATTAGCAAAATCAACAAACTCATCATATTGATTGGTCATAGAGTAAAAATTCTTAAGGGAGTGGCGCTGGTTCTTCAGCCTGTTCTCGCAAAAATAATATTAGGTCTGCTCTGTCATTAGATTTTTTTAAACCTGAAAAATTCATCTTCGTTCCTTCAATATAATGTTTTGGTTTGTATAAAAATTGACTTAATTCTTCGTATCCCCATTCTCCTCCAAACTCACTTAATGCTTTAGAATATGCAAAACCATCAACATTTGCAAGTGGTCTATTTATTAGACTCCATAAATTTGGACCAACTTTATCAGCAGCACCTTTTTCATATGTATGACATGCACTACATTTCTTAAACAGTTTTTCACCACTTTCAATTGATGCATTAGCAAGAAAAGCTGATATCGGTTCTAAACCTAGTTCATTAGAAGTAGAACTGACACTAGAAGCGGTTTCTTCAATCTCTATAAGATAGGCATTTTTTGCCTGTTCTTTGCTTTTATCGTTTATTAATATATTTCCCAAAAAACCAATGATAGCAAAAATAATTATAGCTACTATTATTGATGCTATAATTTTATTAAATTCAAGTCTAGACATGTGTAGTACACATATATAGATTATTTATAAGGTTAATAGAAGTGAAAACAGAGTGTAGTTTATATTACTCGGCTTAATTGTCGCAAAAATATGAAAACAGTAATTATAATTCCAGCAAGAATGGCTTCTAAAAGATTTCCCAACAAGCCTATGGCATTGATTGATAATGTTCCAATGATACAGAGAGTATGGGAAAGTGCTATTAGAAGTGGTATTGGAGAAACTTATGTAGCTTGCGCTGAAAAAGAAGTTTTTAATTTTATTGTAAACTTGGGAGGTAAGCCTATTTTAACTGATCCTTCATTACCTTCAGGTACTGATAGAGTTTTTGAAGCATTTAATAAAATAGAAAATATTGAAATTTATGATAGCATAATTAATCTCCAAGGAGATATGCCATTAATAAGTCCAGATCATATTAAAAAAGTTATTCAACCGTTATTAAACGGATTTGAGATTGGTACTTTGGCGACAAATTTGACTTTAGAACAAGAAATAGACATTAATATTACTAAAGTAAAAATAGATTGGTATGACAATACAAAGGTTGGTAAAGCTGTTGATTTTTTCAAAACTCCTATAGATAACATTGATCAAAAATATCAACATGTGGGAATATATAGTTTTAGAGTTGATTCATTAAAAAAATTTATCTCATTTCCTCAATCAGAAAATGAGGTAAAATTAAATTTAGAACAGTGGAGAGCACTAGACCATGGAATGAATATAGGGGTAATTTATGCTGATAATGTGCCAATTAGCGTTGATACAAAAGAAGATTTAAAAAAAATCGAAAGTATTATAAAGAGCGCAAAATGATTAAAATTAAAAACTTTGGATTTCAAGGGATTAATGGTGCTTATAGTGAGATGGCTGGTAAAAACTTATTTCCATCTGCTGAAAGTGTAGCTTGTTCTACTTTTGAAGAAATGTTTCTTTCTGTTAAAGAGGGCAAAGCTGATGTTGCAATAGTGCCAATTGAGAATTCACGTGCAGGAAGAGTGGCTGACACTCAACGTTTAATTCCAGAATCTGACTTAAAAATTGTAGGAGAATATTTTTTGGAAGTTAAGCATAACTTAATCGTTCTTCCGGGAACTAAAATTTCTGAAATTAAACGTATACATAGTCATGAACAAGGAATAGCTCAATGTAGGAAAAAAATAATTAATTTAAAAAAAGAAATGGTAGTTGCAGCAGATACTGCAGGTGCAGCTAAAAAGATATCAGAATTAAAAAACAAAGAAGATGCAGCAATAGCTTCTGAATTAGCTTCAAAAATTTATGGTTTAGAAATATTGGAATCTAATTTTCAAGATTCTCATAATAACGTTACTCGTTTTTTGATTATGTCTTCAGAAAATAATAACATCTCATTTAATGATAAAGATTTAATTACCACTCTTGTTTTTACCGTAAGAAGTATACCTGCAGCTCTTTATAAATGCTTAGGTGGCTTTGCAAGCAATGGTATAAATATAACAAAACTTGAGAGTTATGTTCATCCACAGGGATTTGATGTTGCTCAATTTTATATAGATTTTGAAGGTCATCCTGAGCAAAAATCAGTTAAATTTGCTCTTGAGGAAATGAAGTTTTTTTGTAAACATATGAATATTTTAGGTGTTTATAAAAAATCAGAATTTAGAAAAAAATAGTTTTTTTTATAATCTCTATTTAGGTTTTTTACACAAAAGTGTTATATTAGAAAAGGAAGGTTAGAGGGCAAATAACTTGCTAATCCAGTCAGGTCTGAAAAGAAGCAGCTGTATCAATCTTATTTGGGTCTTATAGCCTTCCAAAGGTAAAATGGTAGATAATAAAAAATATAAAGTTCTAGCAAGAAAATATAGACCACAAAAATTTGATAATCTTATTGGTCAAAATTCTTTGGTATCAATTTTGAGCAATTCAATTTTAAATTATAGAATAGCTCATGCTTATGTTTTAACTGGCGTTAGAGGCGTGGGGAAAACTACGACCGCTCGTCTTATAGCTATGAGTCTTAATTGTCATAAGAAAGAAGCAAAAAGTTGTGAACCTTGTGGAAATTGTGATTCTTGTATTTCAATAAGAGGAGATAGAAATCTTGATGTTATTGAGATTGATGCGGCAAGCAAAACGGGTGTAGATGACATGCGCGAGATTATAGATAATGTTAAATATAAACCTGTATCGAGTGCTTTTAAAATTTTTATCATTGACGAAGTTCATATGCTTTCAAAGAATGCTTTTAACGCATTGTTAAAAACTCTTGAAGAGCCACCAGAGCATGTAAAATTTATATTTGCAACAACTGAAGTCAAAAAAATACCAATTACGATTATGTCTAGATGCCAACGTTTTGATCTGCATAGAATAGAAAATAAAGAATTATCGTTGTATTTAAACTCAATAGCTGAACTAGAAAAAGTTAAAGTAGATCAAGATGCTATGACTTTGATTGTACGTGCTGCTGATGGATCAGTTAGAGATGGCTTAAGCTTGTTAGATCAAGCAATAAACACTCAAGAAGAATTGATTAGTAGTGAATTAATTGCTGAAATGCTAGGGTTGGCAGATCGAGGAAAAATTTTTGAATTATTAAATTATATATTTGAAGGAGATGCTCCGAATTCTTTAAAAATATTTAATGACCTTCATAATAAAGGAGCAGATATAGTTATGATTTTTGATGAAATTCTTAATGCTATACATTTTATTACCCAAATAAAAATATCACCTAATATAATAGATGATATTTATATTCCTGAACTAGAAAGAGAAAAAGGTTCGGAAATTGCTTCAAAGTTAGAAATGTCTTCTTTGGGTATCATTTGGCAAGTACTCTTTAAAGGATATAAAGAACTTCAAGAAGGGTTTCATTTACTTCAACATGGAGAAATGATTATCTTGAGATTAATTTATATTTATAATGGACCTTCTCCAGAAGAATTATTAAAAAAAAATAAAATAAAAGATAACGATAAATTTAATAACAATTTTAAAGAATTAAAATTAGAAAACAAAGAAACAAATATTAATAAATCTCAAATTAAAAATCATGATACAAAAAGAAAAATTAATAACTTTGAAAACTCAGAAATTAATTCATTTAGAGATTTTGTTGAATTATTTTTTCATCATAAAGAGCCAATTATTCATTCACAATTGTATAACACAGTTAAATTGATTTCTTTTGAAGAAGGAAAAATTACCTTAAATGTTGATTTGATAAAAGATCCAAACTTTAATAGACAAGTTGCAAAGTTAGTATCGAGATGGACAGGTAGGATTTGGCAGATACATTCAAGTAATAGCAATATAGGAAAATCTTTACATGAAGAAGATTTAATCAATCAACAGAAAGATATTGAGAAAATAAAAAATCATCCTAAAATCAAAGAAATTTTAAGTACATTTGCTGATGTTAATATTCATTCAATAAGTAATATAGATGAAACGAATGATGAAAAAGAGAGTGATATAATTAAAAAAATTGAAAGGAGACCTGATGGTTAATATTGGAAATATGATGAAGCAAGCTCAGGAATTACAAAAAAAAATGTCAGAAGCTCAAGAAAAACTTAATTTAATCGAGGTTGAAGGTAATTCTGGTGGAGGAGTGGTAAAAGTTGTTAGTACTGCAAAAGGAGAAATCAAAAAAATTGATTTGGATGAAAGTCTACTTAATCCTGAGGATAAAGAAATGACTGAAGATTTAATCGTAGCAGCAATCAATGATGCTAAAAAAAAGGCTGAAACAGCAATGCAAGAAGAAATGAAATCAGTTACAGGTGGTTTGCCACTTCCCCCAGGTATGAAATTACCATTTTAGTTTATGGAAATTTCTACAATTGAACGTTTAATAAATGATATATCTAAGATGCCAGGCTTAGGAAGAAAGTCTGCTGAAAGGATTGCTCTTTATTTACTGAAAAACAAAGCAAAATCACTTACTCCATTAATAGAAACATTAAAAGAATCCCATGATAAGATTATAGAATGCAATTTATGTGGTAATATAGATTTAATTGATCCTTGTAATATTTGTTCAAACAATAAACGAGACAAAACAACAATTTGTATTGTTGAAGATGTTTCTGATTTATGGGCATTTGAGCGTGTAGGTTTTTATAGAGGTTTATATCATATTTTAGGCGGTTCTCTTTCTGCAGTAAATGGCATTGGGACCGAAGAATTAGCTATTAATAATTTATTATCTAGGGTTGAAAATTTTAATATAAAGGAAGTGGTGTTAGCTTTAAGCACTACTATGGAGGGACAAACAACTGCACATGTTATAGCTGATAAAATGGAATCTTTACAAAATATAACAATAACTAAACTCGCTCAAGGAATACCTATTGGTGGTGAAGTTCATTATCTTGATGAAAATACCTTAAGTACAGCATTCCAATCTAGAAAGAAAATTATCTAATATTAATGCGTAAAATTTTAAAGGTACCTCACCCAATATTGAGGCAAAAAGCTAGAGATATGAAAGAAATTAAAGAAGAAGATATCTTAATAGCAAAAGAGATGATTGCGATAATGAATAATGCTCCTGGAGTAGGTCTTGCGGCCAATCAAATCGGTGTATTAAAAAAAATTATCACTGTAAGAATAGAAGGTGAAAATAATAAAACAAAAAAAGAATATATATTATTTAATCCAAAAATTATTTCCTATTCTAAAAATACTAACATTATGGAAGAAGGATGCTTGTCTATTCCAGAGCAATTTGCAGAAATAGAAAGATCAGAAGAAATTATAATAGAATATATTAGTGAAAAAAGAAAATTCATCAAAAAAAGAGTAACAGGTATTGAGTCAAGAATTTTACAGCATGAAATAGACCACTTATCTGGAAAATTATTTATAGATTATCTATCTCATTTAAAAAGAGATATTATAATTAGAAAAGTTAAAAAATTAACAAAAATAAGAGAAGATCAATGAATAAGAAAAAAATTATATTCATGGGAACGCCTTTGATTGCATCAGATTTTCTTAAGATACTTTTAGAGCATCAATATAACATAGTAGCGGTATTCACTCAGCCAGCAAGAAAACAAAATAGAGGTTTAGAGGTAAAAAATTCTGCGGTTGAAGATTTAGCAAATATTAAAAATATTAAAATTCACAGACCTACTAAATTAGATGATGAAGCCTATGAAATAATAAATTTATTTAGGCCGGATTTGATTATAGTCATGGCTTATGGCCTACTGATTCCAAAAAAAATACTTAAATGTCCCAAGTATGGATGTATAAATATTCATGTTTCTTTATTACCCCGTTGGAGAGGAGCTTCACCGATAGAACATACAATATTAAATGGCGACAAAGAATCAGGGATATCAATTATTAAAATGATTGAAAAATTAGACGCAGGCCCAATTCTGACTCAGACAAAAGTTCAAATATCTGAAAACATAAACAAAGATGAATTAACTAAGCAATTAACTGAAAAAGGAAAATCTTTACTTATAAATTTCTTACCTAATTATTTTAAAGATAATATTCAATTAATTGAACAAGATGAAGAAAGAGTTACTT
>MDSW01179451.1_pt1 | contig 18523 bp, 23 predicted proteins | sample 811171 | NCBI WGS metagenome assembly MDSW01 (sample SAMN05326641, study PRJNA326480) | marine metagenome | isolation source: seawater | place: Atlantic Ocean: North West | collected 2012 | reverse complement strand
TTATGAGCCTTGCGAGCTACCAGGCTGCTCCACCCCGCGGTAATTAAATTCTATTTTTAAGTTTATTTAATTTTTTTACTCTTTTAATATTTTCTTGAAGTATTCTTTTCTTTTTTTCTGATGGTTTTTCATAAGTATTTTTAAGTTTAATAATCTTAAAAAAACCATCACGTTGTAGTTTTCTTTTTAAAACTCTCAACGCTTGTTCAACATTATTGTCTTTAACTTCTATTTTAATAACCACCTCCTATAAAAATGGAATTCATTATCATTTTAAGAATTATTTGTCTATTATATTTCATTGTTATTTATTAAGATAATTTTTTTTCTTTTTCTTTTTTTTCTCTTTTTATTCTTCTTTCTGCTTTTTCAGTTGCTTCAATTAGTTCTTTTTGAGTAAAAAGCCCCATCGCAACAGGATCTTTGGGATTTAAATTATTAAAATTCCAATAACTTTTATTTCTGATAGCAGTAGCAGAATTTTTTGTTATACCTACTAACTTTGCTATTTGAGAGTCTTTAAGAATTGGGTGTTGTCTTATGAGCCATAGGGCAGAATCTGGTTTATCTTGACGTTTTGATAAAGGAACATATTTTTTTGTTTTTTTTTCAGAACTTTCTATTTCAATTTCAGTAGATTTTAATTTTAATGGTCTATTTTGATCTTCACTTGAAAGATTAATTTCCTCTTTTGTTAATTGTCCAGATATAATTGGATTATAACCAACTATGCCTTTTGCAACTTCGCCATCAGCTATACCTTGAATTTCTACTTCATGTAATTTGCAGAATTCTGCAATTTGACCAAATGTTAATGAAGTATTTTCAACAAGCCAAACAGCAGTTGCCATCGGCATTAATGGTGCTTTAGACATTAATCTTTATTCTCTGATCTAAAATTTTGAAATTTTTTATTAAACTTACTTACTCTACCTTTATCTAAGATTCTTTGTTTTCCACCTGTCCATGCAGAATGTGATTTTGGATCTATTTCAAGTTTTAAAATATCTCCTTCAGCTCCCCAAGTTGATCTAGTTTCAAATTGAGTACCATCAGTCATTTCAACTTTAATCATATGATAATTAGGGTGTGTGTTTTTTTTCATAAGCGGCTTTATAACAAAAGTCTTCCTAAAAACAATTAAAAGTTCTCTAATTTTTCTAACATTTTATCGTATATACTGCTACTAGCCGCTCTAATATCAACGTTATTTATCTCAAAACTATTTAAATCATTTACTTTACCCCCAGACTCTTCAATGATTATTGCTCCAGCTGCAACATCCCAAATATTGATTTTATTTTGGAAAAATCCGTCCAATCTTCCTGCACCAACATAAGCCAAATCTAAGGCTGCACAACCAGTATACCTTAAGTTCAATTCTGACTTTTTTGCCCCTATATGATTTGTCGCAAAAAGACACTCATCTAAATTATTCTTTTTTGACACTCTAATTCTTTGATTATTAAAAAAAGAACCATTATTTTTTTCTGCATAAAACATCTCATTTTTAATTGGATCAAAAATTACCCCTGATTTTATTTCATTGTTTAATTTTAAAGCTATTGAAATTGCAAAATGTGGAATACCGTGCAGGAAATTAGTAGTTCCATCTATTGGATCAATTATCCAAAAAGTATTCTTGTCTGAATTTTTTATAATGCCAGTTTCTTCTGTAATAAAAGAATAGTTTTTTTTACTTTTAGTTAATTCTTCAATTAAAATTTGTTCTACTCGTTTATCTGTTTTTGTGACAAAATCTTGTGGTCCCTTTTTTTTTACTTGCAAATTCTCTAATTCACCAAAATCTCTAATAATAATTTTTGAAACTTTCTCACATGCTTTAATCATAATATTTAAATGAGGTGATATTGAATTCATAATGATTACACTTTTTTAACGTATTCGATTGATCTTGTATCAACAATTATTTCATCGCCGCTCTCAACAAACGGCGGGACTTGTATTTTTATACCATTATCTAGAATTGCAGGTTTATAAGAAGAAGAAACTGTTTGGCCTTTTAGAGCAACATCTGTAGAATCAATTTTACAATTTATTTGATTTGGAAGTTCTATTAATATTGGTCTTTCATTGTAAAAACTTATAATGACTTCAAGATTTTCTTTGAGAAATTTTCCTTTCTCTCCAACAATATTTTTTTTTATATTTGTCTGTTCAAATGTTTTTCCATGCATAAAGTAATATTCATTTTCATCTTCATACAAATATGTAAATTTACTTTCTTCAACACTTGCCTTTTCAACAGAGTCACTTGATCTAAATCTTTCATTTAACTTAGTATTTTTATTTATACTTTTCATCTCTACTTGGTTAAATGCACCACCTTTGCCTGGTTTTACATGTTGAGTTTTTAAAACTTCCCACAAATCATCTTTATGTTCAATTAACATTCCAGGTTTTATTTCGTTTCCTAATATTTTCATTTTAATTTATTTAAAGCCTCTTCTGGGTTTAAAGTTTTATTTTTCCAAATGTAGCTTGAAATAGCTAAAAAATTAGCTTTATTCAATAAAACTTTTTTGTAATTATGTAAGTTTATTCCACCAATGGCTACTACATCAGTCTTTGAAAATTTTTTAACTGTTCTTAAAGTATGAAAATTAGTAAAATATTTTACTTTTTTTGTTTTTGATTCAAAAAATGCGCCAAGCGCTATATAATCTGCTCCATTCTTAATTGCTTTACGTGATAGACTTATAGAATTATGACATGTAACACCAAGAATTTTATTTTTTAATATTTTTCTTGCTTTTTTTGTATCAAAATCTTTTTGTCCAATATGGCAACCATCTGCATTAACCTTATTTGCTATATATGGATTATCATTAACTATAAATTTTACATCATATTTTTTTGTAATTTTTTTTATTTTTTTTGCAATTTTAATTAATTTATTCTTTTTTTCGTTTTTTAATCTTAATTGAAAAAAGGATATTTTTTTTGTTTTAAAGAGATTTTCTAAAGTTTTGTAAAAATTTTTTAATAAAATTTTATTTGGAGAAATTAAATAAATAAATTTTTTATTTTTTCTCAAGCTCTTTATACCATTGACCTTTAGCCGCTAATGTACACATTTTTGCTCTATGATTAAATATTTCTTGAGTTCCATTAATATTATCTTGATTTTTAGACCAAAATTTTAATGCATTTTGTTGAAGAGCTCTTCCATATGAATATGTCATTATAAAGTTTGAGTTATTTTTTAAATTTATCATATTTAAATTTTCTGTAGCTTGAACTTCCGATTGACCACCAGATAAAAATGCTATACCAGGAACTTCTTTTGGAACATTTTCAGTTAGACATTTTAATGTAAGCTCAGCAACTTGTTCTGGATTAATTTTTTCATTAGACTCAGTTCCTGGCAGTATCATATTGGGTTTAAGTATAATTCCCTTTAGATCAACTTTTTGTAATATTAATTCTTCAAAACAACTTTTGATTACCTCAGATGTTTTTTGGTAACATTCTTTATATCCATGAGAGCCATCCATTAATACTTCTGGCTCTACAATTGGAACCATCCCAGCTTCTTGCGCTAAAGATGAATATCTTGCTAAAGCATGTGCATTTGTATGAATTGCTACTTTGCTTGGTAAAGTTTTAGTAATTTTGTAAACACCTCTCCATTTTGTAAATCTAGCTCCTAAGCTAAAATATTCATTTAATCTTTCTCTTAACCCATCTAAGCCTTCCGTTATTTTTTCTTCTTTTGAGCTAGATAAATTTTTTACTCCTGTATCAACTTTTATACCTGCTATAGCATTTGATTTAGAAATAATTTTACTTATTGTTTCCGAGTTTACTTTTTGTTTAATAGTTTCATCATAAAGTATCACTCCCCCTATGCAATTATTCATTGCTTCTGAACTAAAAAGAATATTTCTAAATTTTAGTCTATTTTCTGAGTTGGAGATTACATTTACACTTTCAAGTCTTTTGGTCATTGTTCCAGTGCTTTCATCAGTTGCCAAAATACCTTTACCTGAAGAAATTATTTTTAGTGCTGTGGAGTTTAATTCAGACATTTAATTTAGAGCTTTTATACCAGGTAAATTTTTGCCTTCAAGATATTCTAAGAATGCTCCACCAGCAGTTGAAACAAAGTTGTAATTATTAAATAAATTAATTTGATTTATAACTTTTATTGTATCTCCTCCGCCAACAACAGAATAAATCTTTTGTTCTTTAGTTTTTTTTGCAATTTCTTTTCCAATTTCATAACTACCCTTAGAAAAATTTGAATTTTCAAAATAACCAGCCGGACCATTCCAAAGTACAGTTTTGCTTGCATTTATTGTGTTTTTTATTGTCTTTATTGTATTCGGTCCAATATCTAAAATCATTTCATTAAAAGAGACATCCTTCAATAATTTTATTTTAGATGAGTCGTTTATGTTTTTTCCAACAAGTACGTCTTCTGGAAAAAAAATTTTACAATTTTTTTTTTTTGATAGATTAAAAATTTCTTCAACTAATTCACTGCAGTTTTTTTCTATGATTGATTTACCAATTTCAAAACCTTTATATTTAAGTATATTGTTTCCCATACCACCAACAATTATGATATTATCAAATTTTGGAATTAAATTTTTAATTATATTTATTTTGGTGGATATTTTTGAGCCACCAATAATACATGTGATCGGTTTCTGAATATTTGAAGTTAATTTTTTCAAAGCATAAAGTTCAGAATTTAATTGTAGACCAGAATAAGATGGAATAAATTTTGGTATTTGGCAAATTGATGAATGATTTCTGTGAGAGCATGAAAATGCGTCGTTTACAAATATATCTCCTAGATTTGAAATATGTTTTGCAAAATCATTATTATTTTCTTCTTCCTCTTTATGAAATCTAATATTTTCAAACATTATTATTTTTTCATCTTTGTTAATAAATAAATCTTCCGAATTTATTTTTTTTAAATTTTTTGTGATTAGATTTATATCTATATTTATCTTTTGTTTTATAAAATTACAAATTGGCTTAAGTGAAAGCTCACTAACTATATTTCCTTTTGGTCTTCCAACATGAGATAAAATTAAAATTTTTGCATTATTTTTTAGTAAATATTTTATTGTCGGAAGAACTTTATCGATTCTAGTTGCATCTGTTATTTTACCATCTTTTAATGGTACGTTTAAATCAAGTCTAAGTAATATTTTTTTTTGATTTAGATCAGAGAGATCTTCAATACTTTTCATTATTAGTTTTTGTGAAGATATTCTACAATATTACACATTCTATTTGAGAAGCCCCACTCGTTGTCATACCATGCAGAAATTTTTCCCATATTTTTACCTACAACATTTGTCAAAGACAAATCAACTATTGCCGAAGATGGATTATGATTAAAATCAATTGATACAAGTTTTTCAAAAGTTACTTCTAAAATATTTTTTAGTTGTTTTTTAGATGCATGAGAAAATGCCTTATTGATAATATCTTTATTTATATTTTTTTTTGTACAAAAAATTAGCTCTATGAGTGATACATTGGGTGTTGGGACTCTCATTGCTACACCTTCAATTTTCCCTTTTAATGTTGGAATGATTTCTCCTATTGCTTTTGAGGCACCAGTAGATGTTGGCACAATAGATTGAGATGCAGATCTTGCTCTTCTTAGATCTTTATGAGAATTATCTAATATTCTCTGATCAGTGGTATAAGAATGAATAGTTGTCATAAATGCTTTTTCAATTTTAAAATTATCGTTTAATACTTTTGCAACAGGCGCCAGACAATTTGTTGTGCAGGAAGCAGCAGAGATAATCTTATCACTCTTTAAAAGAGTTTTTTCATTAACTCCAAAAACTATTGTTTTATCTGAGTTTTTACATGGAGCAGATACAACTATTTTTTTTACACCATTTTTTAAAATAGGTAGCAACTTCTCTTTTGAATTAAACTTTCCTGTACATTCTAAAACATAGTCAACTCCAAATTTTCCCCAGTTTATATTTTCAACATTAGTTTCTTGTGAGAAAGAAATTTTATTTTTATTAATAAATAGATTTTTTTTGTCAAAGTTTACTTTTGCATTAAATTTTCCGTGAACCGAGTCATATTTTAGAAGAGAACAAGTAACACCAGGTTCACTACGATTATTTATATGTTTAATTATAATTTTTTTATTATTGTTTTCAAAAATAGATCTTACAACCATTCTTCCAATTCTTCCCATTCCATTTATACCAATTTTAATTGTCATAATTTATTTTCTAATAAGCTTTTTTACTTTTTTTGAAATATGTTCATTAGTTAATTTAAAAAATTTGAAAATTTCCTTGTAGGGTGCACTTTTTCCAAATTCATCGATTCCAAAACATAGACCATCTTTGCCAACATATTTCTTCCAATTTTCTGTTGATCCTGCTTCTAAAGATATTTTAAATTTGGTTTCATTAATAATTTTATTTTTATATTTTTTGGATTGTTTTTCAAAAATTTCTTGAGATGGCATTGATATAACTTTAGAATATATTTTATCTTTGGCTAATTTATGACAAATATCCATTGCCAAATTTACTTCTGATCCACTAGCAAGTATTGTTAAACTAATTTTCTTATTTGTTCTTAATATTTCGTAGCCTCCATAAGAGCACTTATTGATTTTTGTGTATTTATATCTTATGGGGTCAAGATTTTGTCTTGTTAAACATAAAACGCTAGGAGTTTGTGAATTTTTTAAAGCTAATTCCCAACATTCAATTGTTTCCATTCTATCAGCTGGTCTAAATATATTTAAATTAGGTATTGCCCTTAATCCAGATAATTGTTCTATAGGTTGGTGGGTAGGTCCATCTTCTCCTAGTCCAATTGAATCATGAGTCATAACATAAATAACTCTTAGCTTCATTAGTGCAGCTAATCTAATCGAAGGTTTACAATAGTCAGAAAAAATTAGAAAAGTTCCACCATATGGAATAATTTTGCTATGCAGTGCCAAACCATTCATTATGCCACACATAGCATGTTCTCTCACACCATAATGAATATAATTTCCAAAAAATTTTCCTGGTTCGATTAATTTATGATATTTAGTTTTTGTATTATTAGATCCAGCTAGATCAGCAGACCCTCCAATTAATGTGCTAGTATTTTTAATTAAGTTAGTTAATACTAATTCTGAGGACTTTCTAGTAGCTAAACTTTTTAATTCACTAATAGTATTCTTTTTTTCATCATCAATTGACTTAGAAATTTTATTAATTAATAATTTATTAATTTTACTTTTTTTTCTTATATAATTTTTTTTCCATTTTGCTTCAATCTTTGCACCTTTATTTCCAATTTTTTTCCATTGCAATAATATATTTTTTGGAATTTGAAAGGGTTTATGATTCCATTGTAAATTTTTTCTTACTAATTTAATTTCATCATTCCCAAGAGGGCTTCCATGAGAAGAAGCTTTTCCTGATTTATTCGGCGAACCAAAACCAATTGTTGTTTTACATGAAATTACGGTAGGCTTTTTTGCATTTTGGACTTTTTTTAATATTTTAAAAATATCTTTTCCACTGTGACCATTAATGAGATAATAATCCCAGCCATAACTTTCAAATCTTTTTTTAAAATTATCTGAAACAGTTAAACTAGTTGGTCCATCAATAGATATTGAGTTGTTATCAAACAACATTACCAAATTTTTAAGTTTTAAATGACCCGCTAAACTCATTGCCTCATGACTTATACCTTCCATTAAACAACCATCGCCAGCAACAACATAAGTTTTATGATTAATTATATCTTTACCTAATTTTTTTTTTAACATCTCTTCAGCTAAAGCAAATCCAACGGCATTTGATATTCCTTGTCCTAGAGGCCCAGTTGTAGTTTCGATTCCAGTATTAGGAATATACTCTGGATGTCCTGCACAAATGGAATTTAATTGTCTAAAATTTTTGATATCTTTTAAAGAAACACTTTTAAAACCGGTCAAGTATAATAATGAATATAAAAGCATAGAACCGTGTCCAGCAGATAAAACGAATCTATCTCTATTAAGCCAACTCGGATTATTTGGATTAAATTTTAAAAAATATTTAAATAAAATTGTAACAACATCTGCCATTCCCATTGGCATACCTGGATGACCAGAATTGGCTTTTTGCACGGCATCCATCGAAAGAAATCTTATTGAGTTAGCTAAAATTTTATTTTTTTTGTTCAAAAAACTATCCTGTGTAGACTTAGGTGATTCAATTTAATAATATAGATATATATATGAAAACAATTGATGAAAAAGAAAAAAAACTCAATGAAATTTTAAAAAAGTTAAAAAATTTAGAGGTTGTTAAGGCAAGCAATGTTTTAGAGTTAAAAAATTTAGAAAAACAAAAAAATCAATTAGAAATTGAAAACTCGGATTTACAAAATAAATACAAGTCTTTAGAACAGGAAAATGAAAATCTAAGGGAAAAGTTTAATGAATTTAAAAAAAAAGAGATAGATGAACGAAGAAAGGAGGCTGAATTCTCTGAAAAAATAGATGAATTAAATCAAGAAACAGATAATTTAATGACTGAGATTGAAAAATGGCAAATGTAAATATAAAATTTAATGGTAAAGAGTTTTTGCTTTCATGCGAAAATGGTCAAGAAGAACATCTTGAAGAACTATCAATTTTTTTGAATGAAAAATTTAATAGTTTTAAAAATTCTTTAGGAAATATAGGTGAAAACAAACTTTTATTAATTACCTCAATAACTGTTATGGATGAATACTTTGAAACTAAAAAAAAAATTGATCAACAGAAAGCTGAAATTGAAAAAATTACTAAAAAGTTTAAAGAACTTAAATCTTTGGTTTATGAATATAAAGACTCAAAAGAAAAAGAAATTAATAATTTAAATGAATATCACACAAATTTAAAAAATGAAATTGAAAATAGTAAAATTAACTACGAAAATTTAGTAGATAAGGCTACTACGGAAATTGAGAGTTTTATTAAAAAACATGATCCTGACACAAAAGTACAATAAATAAGATAGTGTCAAAAAAAAATTTAAGAAAAAAGTTAATAAATTTAAGAAAAAAAAAATTTTAAAGTTGCTGAAATAAAAAATTCGACACTAGAAACAATTATTAGAAAGACTAGTTTAAAAAAAAAACAAATTGTGGGTGCCTATTATCCAATTAATTATGAGATTGATTGTTTTGAAATATTGAAAAAAATTGAAAAAATTGGATTTACGATTTGCTTACCTGTTACTGAAAAAAATTTTGAAATGAATTTTTTTAAGTGGTCATTTAATGAGCCATTAAAAGTTGGTGATTTAGGAGTTCCAGAACCTTATAAAATAAAAAAATTATATCCTGATCTTATGTTTGTTCCTCTAGTTGCTTTTGACAAATTTAAATATAGGCTTGGATATGGAGGAGGATATTATGATAGATATATTCAAAAAATAAAAAAAATAAAAAAAATTATTACTGTTGGATTAGCTTTTTCTTTTCAAGAAGTAAAAAATTTACCAAAAAATAATTATGATAAAAAATTAGATTTTATTTTAATAGAAAACAGTATCAAATAATGAAAATTTTATTTTTAGGAGATATAGTAGGAAATTCTGGATGTAGTGCGATTAAAAAAAATTTACCAAGTATAATTAAAAAAAATGAAATTGATTTTGTAATTGTAAATGGAGAAAATGCTGCTTCTGATGGGATGGGTATAACAGAAAATAATACATTAGAGTTACTTAATTCTGGCATAGATGTTATTACAACTGGAAACCATGTTTGGGATCAAAAAGAAACATTTGAATTTATATCAAAACAAAAAAGATTGTTAAGACCATTAAATCTTCCAAATAATTTACCAGGTAAAGGATTTGAGATATATAATTCGCAAAAAGGGTTTAAAGTTGGTGTGTTAAATTTAATGGGAAACATTTTTATGAAAAAATGTGATGATGTTTTTAAAACAACAAACCAATTTTTAGAAAAAAATAATCTAAAAGACAATTACGATTTTTTAATAGTTGATTTTCATGGAGAAATAACAAGTGAAAAAATGGCGATAGGCCACATTTTTGATGGACAAGCAACATTAGTAGTTGGAACTCATACTCATGTGCCAACAAGCGATGGAAGGATATTAAAAAAAGGAACTGCTTACTTAACAGATGCAGGAATGTGTGGTGATTATAATTCTGTAATAGGCATGAATGCAGAAAATTCTGTAAATAAATTTAATAAAAAAACTTCCAAGAAACATTTTCCTTCAGAAGGAGAGGCTTCTTTATGTGGTGTTATAGTGGAAGCTAACCCTGATAATGGATTGGCAAATAATGTTAGTCAATTTATAAATGGTGGTGAACTTAAAAATACAATTTAAATATGGCAGGACATTCTCATTGGGCTGGAATAAAACACAAAAAAGGTAGAGCAGATAAACAAAGATCTACAATTTTTTCTAAGTTATCAAGAGAAATTACTGTTGCTGCGAAGTTAGGCGACAAGGATCCTGATTTAAATTCAAGACTAAGATCTGCTATTCAGGCAGCAAGGTCAGCTAATATGCCTAAGGATAATATCAAAAGAGCAATAGATAAATCAAGTATAGCAGCTGACTCCAATTTTGAAAGTATAAGATATGAGGGTTTTGGTCCTTGTAAAACAGCAGTTATAGTTCAGACATTAACTGATAACAAGAATAGAACTGCCTCTAGCATTAGAACTTTATTTCAAAAATATGGAGGAGGTCTAGGCACACAAGGATCTGCATCTCATAACTTTATTCAACAAGGTATAATAAAAATAGATAAAAAAGAAATTAATGAAGAAAAGATTTTTGATTTAGCAATAGACTCAGGAGCAAATGAATGTATTTCGCTTGAAGAAAACCACGAAATTCAAACTAATCCTGCAGAAATATATGATGTTAAGAAAAAATTAGAAGAAAGTATCTCAAATTTTATCTCTACTGAAATCGAATGGATACCAATTAATTTAATTAATGTATCTGGAGAAGATAAAGACAAAATGATAAAGTTTTTAGAAATGATTGATGAAAATGACGATGTTCAAAATATTTTTACAAACGCAAAATTTGAAAATTAAATGTTAATAATTGGAATAGACCCTGGTATATCAGGTGCAATTTGTTTTTTTGAAGAAGGAGAGATAAAAGATGTAATCGATATGCCAGTAATGGCTGATGGAAAGAAAAATAAAAAACAAATAAATGGCAGCCAAATATTTAATGAAATTTCAGAAAGAGTAAAAAATTATAAAACTGAAAATATCAATGTTATTATTGAGCAAGTTTCAGCAATGCCAGGACAAGGAGTAACCAGTATGTTTAATTTTGGTCAGTCTTTTGGAGTATTGAAAGGCATATGTGCGGCGATGCAGTTGCCTATATTTTTTGTACGTCCAGCAAAATGGAAAAAACATTTTGACTTAATAAATTCCCAAAAAGACTCAAGTAGAACCAAAGTAATTCAAATGTTCCCTAAAATTTCATCACTTCTTAAAAGAAAAAAAGATGCGAATAAAGCTGATGCTATATTAATCGCAAGTTTCCATGAAAATTTCATTAAAAATGACAAATAGTTAAGTTATCTAGCCAAAATCATGACACAATTTAGTGTGAAATCAAATAAATGGATGCAGAAATAACCTCTCAAGCTGTAGGACTAGCAAGTAATACAGATTTTTCTATATTAAGTTTATTTTTAAGAGCAGACTTCATTGTTAAATCAGTAATAATAATTTTAATAGCATGCTCAGTTTATTCATGGGCAATTATTTTTGATAAATATATGATGTTTAGAAGAATAAACAAAGATTCCCAGGAATTTGAAGAAAAATTTTGGAAATCAAAATCAGCAGAAACTTTTTATAACAATATGTCAGCTGAACAAGATAATCCGATGGCAAAACTATTTAAAGACACTATGCAAGTAGTTATGAAATCTAGATCAAAAACAAATCTAAGCCAAAGACTAGAAAATATTTTGGAAGTAAATATTGAAAAACAAATGAATCTCGTGAATGCAAAATTTACTTTTCTTGCAACAGTTGGCTCGACTGCTCCTTTCATAGGTTTATTTGGAACTGTATGGGGAATAATGAACTCATTTCAATCAATTGCTATTTCTAGAAATACAAGCTTAGCAATTGTTGCACCTGGAATAGCAGAAGCGTTGTTTGCAACAGCATTAGGTCTTTTAGCCGCTATTCCAGCAGTTGTCGCTTATAATAAATTTGGAAATGACTCAAAAAAATATTCTCAAAAACTAGAAAATTTTTCTAAAAGATTTATTTCTATAATTTAGAATGGCGTTTAATTTTAAAAAATCTGAAAAGGAACCAATAAGTGAAATTAACGTTACACCTTTTGTAGATGTAATGCTTGTGCTTCTAATTATTTTTATGGTTACCGCACCATTATTAACAGTTGGAGTTCAAGTTGATTTGCCAGAAACTTCAGCTGATACACTTCCAGAGGAAAATGAACCTTTGACATTAACAATAAATGCGAAAGGCGAAGTATTTATTCAAGAAACAAAAATTGAATTTAAAAACATTATTCAAAAAATTCTTGCAGTTTCAAATAATAGAACTGACACAAGAATTTATGTTAGAGGGGACAAAACTATAAATTATGGAAGAGTTCTAGAAATAATGGGCATGTTATCAGGCTCAGGATTCACAAAGGTTGCACTTATTTCTGAACCCAGCAAAGAGAGATAGTTTTACAAAAATTATGCCTTTATTAGGTTTTTCATACAGCATGATTTTATCAATTGTATTTCATGGATCTATATTAGCTGTAACTTTATTTACTTTACCTTTTCTAGCAAAAAAACCAATTGATGTACCTCCTTTAGTTTCAGTAGAACTTATTCAGATTTCAGACATTACCAATATACCTTATGCTCCAAAAGCAGCAAAAATAATAGATAAAGTAAAAAAGAATGAAAAGATATTAACTGAAAAAGCGCCACCAAAAAAAGTTGAAAAAGAAGATACTAAGAAAGTTAATTTAGATAAAAAAAAAGAAAATATTAAAAAAGATCAAAACAAAAAGGTAAATTTAGATTTGCAAAAAGATAAAATTAATCAAACAAAGACAAAAAAAGTACCAACTCCAGAAACTAAGAAAAATGTATTAAAAAAAGATAAAGCAGACGCAATCCCAATGCCTGATAAAAAAAAAGAAAAAACTAATAAGAGTGAGCAAAAACAACAACAACCATCAAAAGAGATTCAAAAAAAAGTAGTAGACAAGGAAAAAAAAATTAAACCAAAAAAAAAACTTAAAAATGACAAAATAATAAAAGAATTTGTTGAGTCTAAAAAACCAATAAAAGATGATAAAAAAGTAAAACAAGTGTCTGAATTTGAAAAAAAAGAAAATATATTTGATGTAAATAAAATTGCAGGCCTGATTGACCAGGCCTTTGAAAGCGTAGGAGAAACAAATAAAAAAAATGAAAAAATTAGCCAATCACAGGATAGTTCAATGACGAATATGGGCAATTTAACATTAAGTGAAGAAGATGCTTTAAAAAACCAAATATTTCGTTGTTGGAGTGTGCCTTTGGGGTTACCATACAATGAAGATTTTCTAGTTAGAATTAGATTGAAATTAAAACAAGATGGAACAATAATGGATACAGAAGTATTAGATCGTGAAAGAATGGGCAAAAATAATTGGTATAAAATATTAGTAGAAAGTACCCTGAGAGCTCTAGCAAATGCAGAATGTATACCTCTTAAGGTGCCTACGAGTGGCTATGAAAGATGGAAAGAAATACAACTAAATTTTGATCCAAAAAAAATGTTAGAAGCTGAAGATTAATGAAAATATTTAATTTTTTAATAACAATATTTTTATTATTTTCTTTAAAAATAAATAACGCTTATTCTTTGGTAGAAGTTGATATAACTCGGGGAAATTTAGACCCCTTACCAATTGCAGTTTCGCCTTTATCATTAGAAAAAAAATATGAAACTGAATTAAAAAAAATTAGCGATCAAATATTAGCATCAGAAAATATTAATTTAGATTTAGATGATTTAGGTTTAAAAATTTCTGAATTGATTGAAAATAATTTAAAAAAAACTGGTTTGTTTGACACACTAAGCAAAGATGCTTTTTTACAAAAACCAGACATCGCACATTTAAAACCAAGATTTGAAGATTGGAATTTAATAAAAGCACAAGCATTAATCACAGGAAAAGTGTCTATGCAAAATGATAAAGTAAAAGTTGAATTTAAATTATGGGATGTTTTAGCTGCAAAAGAAATGCTGGCAATGTCATTTTCTGCATCGCCAAAATCTTGGCGAAGACTTGGACATATAATTTCAGATAAAGTATACGGTCGACTTACAGGGGAATCAGGATATTTTGATACCAAAATTGTATATATATCAGAAGAGGGTCCAAAAACTCAAAGAGTTAAAAAACTAGCAATGATGGATCAAGATGGATTTAATACTGTATATCTAACTTTAGGTAATGAACTTGTTTTAACGCCACGCTTTAATCCAACTAACCGGACTGAAATAGTCTATTTATCTTATTTTAATAATTTACCAAGAGTATATCTTTTAGATATGGTTACTGGACAACAAGAAGTTGTTGGAGATTTCCCAGGAATGACTTTTGCTCCTAGATTTTCTCCAGATGGAAAAAAAATTATCATGAGTATAGCAAATGATGGTAATTCAGAAATTTGGACTAGAGATCTTGAAACAAACATTCAACAGAGAATTACTGATCATCCCTCTATAGATACATCGCCTTCATATTCTCCAGATGGAAAATATATAGCTTTCAACTCAGATAGGAGTGGTTACCAGCAAATTTATGTAATGAGAAACGATGGTTCAAATGTAAAAAGAATATCTTTTAATAAAGGTATTTATGGAACACCTGTATGGTCTCCAAGGGGTGATTTAATTGCATTTACAAAATTACATAAAGGAAGGTTTTTTATTGGAGTAATGAGAACCGATGGTACTGGAGAAAGATTATTAACTGAGAATTTTTATCAAGAAGCACCTTCATGGGCACCAAATGGAAGAGTAATTATTTTTTATAGAGAAACTAGAACAGATGATAAAGGAGAGGGATTTAGTGCAAAATTGTGGTCTATCGATTTAACTGGATACAACGAGAGGTTGGTTGAAACTGAAACTGACGCTTCTGACCCATCTTGGTCGTCTTTGTTGCATTAATTGAAGCTTTTTTAGTACATTAATTTTAAATTAAGTTGATTTTTTGCTTGAAACGTCTATTTACTTGTGGAAAAGTTCTATTATTCGAAATATTTAAGGAGCACTAAATGATTTTAAACAAAATTTTAAAAAATGTAATTTTGGTAATAATGTTTGGTTTAGTTGTAACAGCTTGTGCAACTAAAAAAACAGTTAAAACTGATACTTCGTCTTCTACAACTTCTACTGCTTCAGCAGCAAAACAGGAAAAAGATGAACCTATAAAACAATTAGGTTCTCTTATGCAAGGTGATGTTTATACAGGACCAGATTCAATTCCTAACTTTGCTCCAGGAGTTAGAGCTACAGTTTACTTTGCCACTAATGAATCAATATTAACAACTGCTTCAAGAGAGACATTAAGAAAACAGGCAGCCTACTTAAGACAAAACGCCGGCATGACTGTTGTATTAGAAGGACATGCAGATGAAAGAGGAACTAGAGAATATAACTTAGCCTTAGGTGAAAGAAGAGCTAATGCTGCAAAGGATTACTTAATGACCTATGGCGTTTCTTCAGATAGAATACAAGTAATTAGCTATGGAAAAGAAAGACCAGTAGATTCTGGTTCAAGTCCATTAGCGTGGTCAAAAAATAGAAGATCTGTAACTGTAAAAGCGAATTAATAATTTATAATTTTTAGCAGACCTTGTCTTTAAAGTTTTTAGGCAAGGTCTTCTTTTTGCCATTATTTTAAATATTAATAAATAAATGAATTTGAACTTTAGGAAAATTATAATTTTTTTTCTATTATATCCTTTATTACTTTTTACTAACACAAATGTTAAGGGCGAAGAAGTAAGAGAAATTTTAGAAAGTATTCAGAAAGATTTGAGAACACTAGAAAGAGCAGTTTACTCAGAGTCGTTTTCTGCTTCTTCTGATAGTTCTGAAAATAAAAAAACTATCTCAAAGGAAGAAGAGCATGCTCTAACTAAGCATTTGTTAAAAATTGGTGAAATAGAAAAGCAGTTTCAAGAGTTAACTAATAAATTTGAAGAAATAAATTTTAAACTAGATAAATTGTCGTCTAGACTTTCAAAAATTCAATCAGATAATCAGCTGAGATTTCAACAAATAGAAAATAATACCTCAATTAGTGAACAAAAAACCTCATTAACTTCCTTACCCGAGAATGAAACTACAAAAGAGAAAATTTTACCTGGGACTTCTCAGACTGGTGAGCTTCTTGGCGAAAGATCATACAAAGATATGACTTCTAAAACTGATGTACAAGTAGTTCAGACAGTTGAGGCTACTACAGCTATTATACAAGAAGTTGTTCAATCAGAAGAAAAAATATTACCTGAAGGAACCCCCAAAGAACAATATCAATTTGCAACAAGTTTTTTAAAAGTTGGAGATTATAATATGGCAGAAAAAGCATTTAGAGAATTTGTATTAAATAATCCAGATGATCAATTATCAGGTAATGCACAATATTGGTATGCTGAAACTTTCAGAATAAGAGAATTGTATACAGATGCTGCTTCTGCATATCTTGAAGGGTATCAAAAATATCCAAAAAGCGAAAAGGCTCCTATAAATTTATTAAAACTTGGAGTATCATTGGTTCAGATTGGAGAGAAAGATCAGGGATGTTTAATGATTGCAGGTGTAAAGCAACAGTATCCAGACGCAACTCAATCAGTGCTTCAGAAAGCCAAATATGAAGAAAAGAAATTTGAGTGCAAAAAAGAAAATTCATAATTTTTATTCAAAAAATTTAAAGAAATCAAAAATTAAAAATATATTTCTAAAATTTAAAAAAAAATTAGATACCCAAAAAGTTAACAGTATGTCAGTTGCTATTTCTGGTGGACCAGATAGCATGGCTTTGGCTTTTTTATCTCAGTGTTATGCAATGAAAAAAAATATTAAATTTTACTATTTTATCGTTGACCATAAAATAAGAAAAGAGTCCACTAAGGAAGCAAAAATTACAAAAGAAAAACTTAAGAATTTTGGAATAAATTGTAAAATATTAACTTGGAATAAAAATAAAAAAATTTCAAATTTACAATCTAATGCAAGAGAAAATAGATATGATCTAATATTTAATCAATGCATAAGAAAAAAGATTAATTTAGTTTTAGCAGCTCATCATAAAGATGATCTTTATGAAAATTTTTTTATAAGACTTCTTCGCGGCTCAGGATTAAAAGGATTAAGTTCTTTTAAAAATTTAAAGAGTAAAATAAATAAAAATAAAGATATTTTTATTTTTAGACCATTATTAGATTTTTCAAAAAATGATTTGGAGTATATAGCTAGTGAAACATTTAATTTTTTTATAAAAGATCCATCAAATGATAATATAAATTTTTTAAGAGTTAAAGTTAGAAAATTAATATATCAACTAAATAAAGAGGGTTTAGATTTTAATAAATTTCTGTTAACTCTTGAAAATCTATTTAAAAGTAATCAAACAATCGATTTTTATGTTAAAAAAAATATTGAAGAAAATTCAAATTACTTAAATAATAAAAAAAAATTTATTCTTAATGAAACTTTTTTTAATCAACCAGATGAAATAGTTTTTAGATCATTTTCAGAAATAATTCATACAATTGGAGTTAAAAATAAATTAACCAGAGGTAGTAAGATTTTAAACCTCATAAATTATATTAACTTTTCTCAAAATTTTAAAAAAAAAACCCTTTCAGGCTGTATTTTTGAAAAAATCAATAAATCAATCATTATTTCGCAAGAAAAGTAGAAAATAATAATATTTTGGAACAAAATGACACTTGTTTATTCAATAATAATTCTTACTTTATAGTCTTATGAATTTCAAAAATTTAATAATGTGGGGCATTATTGTTATACTAACTATTGGTTTATACAATATGTTCAAAAACCCTCAGGGTTCTGTTGGCAAAAAAAATAATATTATTTTTTCTGAATTTTTGAGTGAAGTAGACAATGGAAGAGTTGTAAAAGTAGAAATCCAAGGAAAAAATATTAAAGGCTATATGTCCAACGGCGAACAATTTTTTACTTATGCTCCAGATGACCCAAACTTGATACAAAAACTTAGCGACAAAGGGGTTAGCATTTCCGCAAGCCCAATCGAAGAAAAAATGCCTTCATTGCTAGGAGTACTACTCTCTTGGTTTCCAATGCTTCTACTTATTGCAGTTTGGATATTCTTTATGAGACAGATGCAAGGTGGGAAAGGTGGAGCAATGGGATTTGGCAGATCAAAAGCTAAAATGATGAATGAAATTAAAGGCAAAGTTACATTTAATGATGT
>MDSW01199927.1_pt1 | contig 18524 bp, 15 predicted proteins | sample 811171 | NCBI WGS metagenome assembly MDSW01 (sample SAMN05326641, study PRJNA326480) | marine metagenome | isolation source: seawater | place: Atlantic Ocean: North West | collected 2012 | reverse complement strand
GCTGGAATAATGATAATTTTTTCTTTTGTAATAAATTTTTCAGGAAAATCAGAATCTTCAAAAGCAGGCTCAACTCAAACTCTTAAACAGGCTCTGAAAGAAGCTTTTCAATCCAAAAGTTATAATCTTTTAACTTTAGGTTTTTTTGTTTGTGGCTTTCATGTAACTTTTGTAGCTGTTCATTTACCTGCTTTTATAGAAGATGAAAAACTTCCTTTTTGGGTTGGAGGTTGGGCTTTAGCGTTAATAGGATTATTCAATATTATAGGTACAATATATTTTGGTTATTTAGGGGACCGTTTATCGAAAAAAAATTTATTAGCTCTATTATATTCTTTAAGAGGCTTGCTATTTTTAATTTTTATTTTTTTACCCAAGACAGAATTAACGGTTCTATTATTCTCATGTATTCTAGGAATTCTTTGGTTATCAACTGTGCCCCTAACAAGTGGAATCATTACTGTTGTTTTTGGTCCATATTATATGTCCATGCTTTACGGAATTGCATTTATGTCACATCAAGTGGGATCTTTTTTAGGTTCTTGGCTTGGAGGAAGATTATTTGATATGTATGGTTCTTATGAGTTAATGTGGTGGATTTGTGTAGCATTAGGATTTATATCTGCTTTAATGCACATGCCAATAGTTGAAAAACCTGTAGAAAGGCTGGCTTCCCAACATGGTTAAATTAATATAAAAAATTAATATTTTAATTATGACAAAATTAGTAATTTTAGCAGGTGGCAGAGGTACTAGGTTTCTTGAAGAAACGAATTTAATTCCCAAGCCTATGATAAATATTGGTCCTTACCCAATCATATTTCATATTATGAAATACTATAACCACTATGGCGTAAAAGATTTTATAATATGCGGAGGATACAAAGTTGAGCAGATTAAAAATTTTTTTATTAACTTAAAAGTTTTTTTAAATGATTTAGATATTAACTACAAAACTCAAAAAATTAAAATGCTAACAAATAACAATTTTGATTGGAATATAAAAGTTATTGATACAGGCTTAAATTCAATGACAGGAGGAAGGCTAAAAAAAATTAAAAAATATTTTGATAAAGATGAAAATTTTTTTTTAACTTATGGAGATGGCTTATCAAATATAAATATTAATTCATTAAAAAGTTACCATCTTAAATCTAAAAAAATAGGAACTATGACAGTTGTTGTCCCTCCAGGAAGATATGGAGCAGTTGAAACTAAAAATAACTTGGTTACTAAATTTCAAGAAAAACAGAAAGATAAAAGAAAATATATTAATGGGGGATTTTTTGTTTTTAATTACAAAATTTTTGATTATCTCAAAAATAGTCAAACAATATTAGAAGAAGACGTTTTAACTAAATTATCTTCTAAAAAACAATTACAAGCTTATAAACATCATGGATTTTGGCAATCTATGGATAGCTTAAGGGATAAACTTTATCTTGAGGAATTATGGAAAAAAAATCCTTTATGGAAAAAATAGTATAAAAAAAATACATGCCTATTAAAATTAATTACGGTTTATCCGTTCATGGCAAAGCGGAAGTTGAAGCTGTTTCTGCAGTAATAAAAAAATCAACACAAATGGGGAAAAACACTAAAATTTTTGAAAGCAAAATTTCAAAATTATTCAATAAAAAATATGGTTTGATGGTTAACTCAGGTTCGTCAGCTTTGTTGTTGGCTTATGAAGTACTTCCATTACCTAAAGGTAGTAATATAATTACTCCTGTTTTAACTTTTGCTACGACTGTATCATCAATGATAAAAGCTGGTTTTGTACCAAATTTTGTTGATGTTAATCTTCAAACTTATTGTATTAATGAATATCAGATTGAAAAAAACATTAATAATAAAACTAAAGCAATTTCTGTTCCAAATTTACTTGGCAATTTACCAAATTGGTTGTTAATAAAAAAAATTGCTAAGAAGTATAATTTAATAATTATTGAAGACTCTGCAGATGCCTTAGGAGCAAAAATTAATAATGTTAGTTCTGGCAAATATTCTGATATTTCGATTACAAGCTTTTATGGATCTCATATAATAAACTGTGCTGGCAATGGTGGATATTTAGGATTTAATAAAAAGTACTTATACGAAAATGCTAAGCTACTTAGATCATGGGGAAGAAGCTCATCTCTCTATGATGAACATTCTGAAAAAATTGAAAATAGATTTAATATCAAAATTGATGGAATACAATATGATAAAAAATTTGTATTTGAAGAACTAGGATATAATTTCGAACCTTCAGAGGTTGGCGCAGCTTTTGGTTTAGTACAATTAAAAAAGTTAAATTATAATTTAAGAAAAAGATCACAAGTATTTAGAGCACATAATAAGTTTTTTTCTAAGTTTAATGATTATTTTATGACTCCAATTCAAAATGGTAATATTTATACAGGTTGGTTAGCCTATCCTTTGCTTGTAAAAAAAAATAAATATTTTAATAGAACAGAACTTCAAATTTTTTTAGAAAAAAACAATATACAAACTAGAGTTGTTTTTACTGGTAATATTTTAAGACAACCTGGTTTTAAGAAAATTAATTGTATCAAACAAACAAGATATAAAAATGCAGATAAAATTATGAAAGAAGCTTTGTTGATTGGATGTCATCATGGCCTCAAGGATAATCATATTAGTTTTATACATAAAACAATTTATAAATTTATAAAATCTAAAGCCAAGTAAATATAATTATTATTTTAAATAATCCTCAATTTGTTGCATTGTATAATCATGCATATTTTTTTTATTAAAGGAATTCATGTACCATTCGTTTATTTTAATTAAATCAGTGTCTAAATTTTTTTTAGGATATTTAAAAATTTTTTTTGATTTTGAAATGTTCAATTTCAAAATTTTAGATTCTTTATTTTGTTTTTTTTGAAGAAATTTAATATTTACTGTATTGTCATTAATTTTATTCAATTTTTTAACAACTGTTCTTACATTTAAATTTTTATTATTTGGACCAATATTAAAAGTATCAAACATTTTTAGTTTATTTTTTTTAATTATTTGATGGATTATTGAAATAGGTATAATCACATTCTGCCAAGGCCTTACATGATTAGCATTTCTAATAATTAAATTTTTTTTACCTATATAGGATCTATAATAATCTGGTATAAGTCTGAAATCAGACCAATCACCCCCTCCAATTATATTGCCACATCTTATTGTTGAAATTTGTAAATTTGTTAAATATTTATCCAGATTTTGACCGATTAGATCAGAGCAACTTTTACTAAAACTATATGGGTCATTTCCCAAAAGAATATCATTTTCATTAAATGAGTAATTTTTTTCATTATTTTTGTATACTTTGTCAGATGTGAAATTTAATATTTTACCAGATCCATAAATAGAAGATAATTTTATTATATTTAATGTGCCTAATATGTTTGTATATAATGTATTTAACGGATCTTTATAAGCATTTAGAACAATTGGTTCAGCAGCAAGATGCACCACAAAATCAGGTTTAATTTTTTTAAATTTTTCTTCAAGTTTATTATAATCTAAAATATTACAAATATAAGAGTTAGAAAATTTTTTTACTTTGCTCTTGTTATAGATTTTTAAAGGATCTTTGTTTGGCAAGGAAATTCCATAAATTTTGTATCCATGTGAATTTAAAATGATTGATAGCCAAGATCCAACAAAGCCAGTTAAGCCTGTTATAAGAATTTTTTTCATCTAAGTTTAAATCTTTTTTTAAAATAATTTGTGATAAAAATTAACATAACAATTATAAATAATGGTATTATAAATTTTGGATCTTTCCAATTTATTATTATATCATCATATTTTATTATTGTATCTCTAATTTCTTCGACAATTATTGATACTAATAATACATTAGTAAATGTTCCAAGAATTGTTATTAAAAGATATTTTTTTACAGAAATTTTAAATATTGACATTGCTAAACTTACTAAAAAGAAAGGTAATGTCGCTCTAGCTATAATCAAAAAATATATATTTTTAAAGAAGTTCTTATTAATTGTTTTATTTTCAATAAAAGATAATTTTTTTATAAAGCTGTTAAGTTTTATGACATAATAATAAGTTAAAATAGCCCCTAAAGGAATACTTAATATTACTATAAAAAACCCATACCATCCAAAAACATAAACATTTGCAATAATAATAAAAGTATATGGGATTGGTAAAGATAGTAAAATAATTGAAATTATATAAAAAAAAAATAATAAATTTATAATCAAAAGTATTATTGGCTAAAAAAAGCAATATTTCATCAAAGTACATAAATATATTAAATTATTTAAAATTAATTCGCTCTTTTTCTATTACTAATGGAAGGTTTTGTGAAAATGAAAGAATTAATAAAATATATTCTCCTATTAATCCAATAAGCATTATTGTTATAGAAAAAAAACCAAACATTCCTATTACTATTGGACCAACACCTATTTCAAATGAGTTCCAGTAAACAATTTTATAAATTAAATAAATTAATGCTATAAAAAAAGAAATTACACTAAAAATAAATCCAACAAAAATCATAATTCTCAATGGAAAGCTAGAATGTTTAGTAATGGCTAACATTGCTATATCATATAAAGTAAAAAAATTATTTGTAGATTTGCCATGGAGTCTTTTAGGTTGTTCAAATTTAATTAATTTAATATCCTCTTCTATTTCTGCAGCTAAACCTCTTATGTATGGATATGGGTCCTTAATGCTTTTAAAAAAATCAATAACTTTTTTATCATAAATTCCTGAACCAGTTGTATATAGGGGCATGTTAACTTTTGAAATTGAATTTAAAATTTTATGATAAATTTTTCTTATATTTTTCATAATAAAGGACTCGTTAGTAGAAATTTTTTGACCCATAGTAATTAAATTTCCTTCTTCCCAACTTTTTATGTATTTAGAAATCAATTCAATTGGATCTTGAAAATCAGAATTCATAAATATTACTGCATCTCCACTAGTTTGAATAACGCCATAGAAAGCAGACCGTATTTGACCAAAATTTCTATTATTTAAAATAATTTTGATATTTTTGTTTTTTTTTGCAATATCTTTTAATATTTCTTGTGTTTTATCCTTGGAATTATTATCAATAATTAAATGCTCATAATCGTATTGGGTTTTGAACGATTCCATCACATTTTTAATTTCAGTAATTAATTTTTTTATATTTAATTCTTCATTGTAAGTAGGTGTAACGATTGAAATAATTTTTTTCATATATTTAGATAAATTCTAAAAAAAGTTATAATAGCAAACTTGTTTAAATTCTATATATATTAATTTTAGTATTAAGAATGAACAAAAAAATACCAAAAAATTTATTTGTACTCGAAATGGCTAACAACCATATGGGCAACGTAAAGCATGGAATCGAGTTAATAAATGCTTTTGGAAAGATATGTAAAAAATATCCTTTTAATTTTGCTTTAAAATTTCAATACAGAGAGTTGAAAACTTTTATTCATCCAAAAATGAAAACAAGAAAAGATATTAAGTTTATAAAAAGATTTTCTGAAACTAAATTAAAGAAAAGTGATTTTGATAAATTCATAAAAGTTTTAAAGAAACAAAATTTCTATTCCATATCAACTCCATTTGATGAAGATTCAGTGAAACTAATTGAAAAGCAAAATTTAGATATTATTAAAATAGCAAGTTGTTCATTTAATGATTGGCCTTTACTTGAAAGAATAGTTGAAAATCAGAAACCAATTATAGCTTCAACTGCAGGAGCTTCTGAAAAAGAAATTGATAAAGTTGTAAGTTTTTTGCAGCATCGTAAAAAAGAGTTTGCGATTATGCATTGTGTAGCTGAATATCCTACACCAGATAAAAATATTAATTTAGCACAAATAAATTATCTTAAAAAAAGATATCCGAATGTAAGGATAGGTTTTTCAACTCATGAAAATCCATCTGATGAGAGATTTATTTTAATGGCTTACAGTATGGGTGCAAGTATATTTGAAAGGCATGTGGCATTACAAAGTAATCAATTTAGTATTAATGAGTACTCTTCTACTCCTCAACAAATTGATCAATGGCTTAAAGCCGCAAGTTTTGCAAAAAAAGTTTTAGGGGATCAAGATAAGAAATCCAAAATAACAAAAAATGAATTTACAAATTTAACATCTTTAAGAAGAGGCATTTTTGCTAAAAGATTAATTAAAAAAAATCAAACAATAAATAAAGATGATATTTATTTCGCTTTTCCTCCTGTAAAAAATCAGTTTACTGCAAATAATTGGGAAAAATATCTAAAATATACTGCAAATAAAAATATCAACAAAGATGATGCAATTACAACTCTAAATTCTAAATCAGTTGATACTAGAGAAAAAATTTGGTCAATAGTAAAACAAGTAAGATCTTTTTTAAAAAAAACAAAAACAATTATTCCAGGAGGAGCTAGTTTAGAAATATCGCATCATTATGGATTAGATAAATTTAATAAATTTGGTTTAGTTATGTTAGATGTGATAAATAGAGATTATTGTAAAAAATTATTAGTTTTATTACCAAAACAATATCATCCAGAACAAATGCATAAAAAGAAAGAGGAAACATTTCATATATTGTACGGCTCAGTTAATTTAAACATTAATGGCAAATCCACATTGCTTAAAAGTGGAGATGTAGTAACAATTTTAAAAAAACAAAAGCATTCATTTAGTTCAAAAAAAGGCGCTATTATTGAAGAAATTTCTACAACTCATTATAAGAATGACTCTTTTTATACTGATCAAAGTATTATGAAAAATGATAATAGAAAAACAATTCTAACTTATTGGATGGAGTAATTTTTTTGAAAAAAATTTATAGAGTCGCAGATTATATTTCTGATTTTCTTGTTGAAAAAAAAATAAAACATACTTTTTTATTGCCTGGTGGTGGCAATATGTATCTTGTAGATGGTGTTGGAAAAAATAAAAAAATAGAAGTTGTTCCTTGTTTGCATGAACAAGGTGTGAGTATAGCTGCTGAGGCTTATTCAAGAATTAGAGAAAATCTTGGTGTAGGAATTATAACTACTGGACCAGGATCAACAAATGCAATCACTGGAGTAGCAGGCGCATGGATTGACTCAATTCCTTTATTAATCATTTCTGGTCAAGTTAAAAGAGATGACATTATGAAAAACAACAAAGTGAGACAAAATGGTGTTCAAGAAGTTGACATAGTAAGTATGATAAAAAAAATAACTAAATTTTCTCAAACAATTAGGAAAAAAGAAGATATTAAAAAAATTTTAGAAAAATCATTTTACCTCGCTACAAGTGGAAGACCAGGCCCTGTTTGGATAGATATACCACTAGATATTCAAGGAGCACCTATTGAGCCGACTAAGCTTAAAGGCTGGAACCACAAGAAATATTATAAAAATTTACAAATAAAAAAACAAAAAATTAATAAAATTTTCAAAATGATCTCAATGTCAAAAAGGCCCCTTATACTTGCTGGTCATGGCGTAAGATTATCTGGAAAAACTGATTTGTTTAAAAAAGTTATAAACAAGCTAGGCATACCTGTTGTTATGACTTGGAATGCTATGGATTTACTTCCTTATGAACATAAATTAAATATTGGAAGACCGGGAGTAGTAGCTTTACGTGCCCCAAATTTTGCTATTCAAAATTCAGATTTATTAATTAGTATTGGCAGTAGATTAGACAATATTATTACTGCATTTGATCCTAAGAATTTTGCCAGATCTGCAAAAAAAATAATTATTGATATAGATAAAAATGAAATCAATAAATTAGATATGAAAGTTGATTTGGCAATCCAATCTGATGCAAAATTATTTTTAGATGCTTTACAAAATAAGATTAAATTAAAAAATTTTAATTTTATTGAATGGCAAAAAAAATGCTTGCAATGGAAACAAAAATATACAATTAAAAATAGTAAAAAATTTACAAAAAATAAAAAAATAAACCACTATGAATTTGTAGATTCATTATCTGAAATATTACCTAAAAATACAATCATTAGCACAGGAAGTTCAGGACTAGGTATTGAAGTATTTTATAGTGTATTTAAAAATAAATTAGGTCAAAGAATTTTTTTAACATCTGGATTAGGAGCTATGGGTTATGGATTACCCTCAGCAATAGGAGCTTGTTTTGCAAATTATAAAAAACCTATGATACTGATTGAAGGCGATGGTTCATTTCAATTAAATTTACAGGAAATGGCGGTAATATCGCAATTTAATTTACCAATATGTATAATTATAATGAATAATAAAGGGTATGCATCCATAAGGAATACACAGAAAAATTATTTTAATTCGCGTTATGTTGGAACTGGCAAAGAAGGGGGACTAGGAATTCCAAGTTTTAAGAAAATTTCCCAACTTTATAATATTCCTTATATTAATATTTCTAATAAAGATAAAATGAAAACAAAATTTAAAAAAATATTAAAAATGCAATGGCCTATTATAGTAGATGTAAATTTGATTTTTAATGAAATATTAAGCCCAAAAGTTTCAGCAATACCGCTCCCAAACGGGTCTATTGTATCAATGCCATTAGAGGATATGTCTCCTTTATTAGAAATTGAAGAGTTACAAAAAGAAATGATAGTTGCAATTTCTAAACGGTCATATGAAGCTAGATCAAAAAAATAAAATAAAAATACAACATACTTATGTTAGCAAATAAAAAAAAATGTAGAATTTGCAAAGGAGATTTTATTAAAAAAAATTTTCTAGAATATAAAAGTATGCCTTCTTCAGCACAAAACTTTCCAAAATTAAAAAATCTTAAAAATGAGAAAGGGATCAATTTATTAGTTTGCCAATGTTCGAAATGCGGAATTGTACAAGTTGTTAATAAGCCAGTAGGTTATTATAAAGAAGTTATAAGGTCCTCAGCATTTTCAAAGGAAATGAAAGATTATAGAAAAAATCAATTCAAGAAATTTATAAATAAATATAAATTAAAGAAAAAAAAGATAATTGAAATTGGAAGTGGTTATGGAGAATATTTATCATTGCTTGATAAAGAGAATTTAAAATCATTTGGAATTGAATTTTCAAATAGTGCTATCAAAGCTTCTCGAAAAAAAAAATTAAATGTTATGAAAGGATATATCAATAAAGTTAATTATAAACTCAATCATAGTCCTTTTGATGCTTTTTTTATTTTTAGTTTTTTAGAACACATGCCAAATATAAATGTAGTACTAAGAGCTATACATAAAAATTTAAATCAAAATAGTATTGGCTTAATAGAAGTTCCAAATTTCAACTTAATTTTAAAAAAAAAATTATTTTCTGAATTTATAAGAGATCATTTATTTTATTTTACAAAAGAGTCTTTAGAAATAATATGTAAAAAAAATGGTTTTGAATTAATAGATATTTCTTATGTATGGCATGATTATATTATTTCAGCTGTAGTAAAGAAATCAACAAATACTAAACATATGAATTATAAAAAAATCACACCATTAAATTTAAAAAGTTTGATTAAAAAAAAGGAATCAATAAAAAATAAAATTAATATGTACGTAGATAAACATAAAAAGGGAAAAGTTGTTGTGTGGGGAGCTGGACATCAAGCATTAACATTAATTTCTTTAACAAATCTGTCAAAAAAAATTGATTTTGTAGTAGATTCTGCGCCTTTTAAGCAAGGAAAATATACTCCTTCTTCTCATATACCTATAATATCTCCTGAAAAACTTATGAAAATAAATTTTGAAGCAGTGATAGTTATGGCAGCTAGTTATACAGATGAGGTAGTAAAAATTTTATTAAAAAAATATAAGAAAAACTTTAGTATTTCTATGTTTAAAGAAAATAAATTTATAATTATTAGATAAATTTTTTTATGAATATAAAACAACTCATAGATTTAATAGAAAAAAAAATAAAAGACCCAAAAAAAAGTTTGCCAGAAGATATTTTTCTTTTACTTAGTAGAATTTCTCCTTTGGTAAACGTAGATTTATTGATTAAAAATAAAAAAAATCAAATTCTTTTAACTTGGAGACAAAAAGGTCAAGTTTATCCAGAGGGATGGCATATTCCTGGGGGAATAATAAGATACAAAGAAAAATTTACAAATAGAATAAAGGAAGTTGCAAAAAATGAACTTAACTGCAAAATTAATTTTAATGATAATCCTATAGAAATTAATCAAATTTTTTTGAATCAAAAAAATAGAGGTCATTTTATTTCATTATTGTTTAAATGTAAATTAATTACAAACCCTTCTAAAAAACTAGAATATGTTAAGGGAAATCCAAATATAGGTGAATGGATGTGGCATTCCAAATGTCCAAAAGAATTAATTATTCCCCATAAAATATACAAAAAATATTTTAAGAAATAAAATTATATATTATAAAATTTTTTATTTAATTTTACGTGCAATAAAGTTTTTTTAATTGCTTTTTCTAAATTAACATCTGAAGTTAAATTTAATTCTTTTCTAATTTTTTTTGTAGAAGGGGCATATATATTTTTCTTTTTTTTGATATTTTTATTTTTAACAATTATTTGTGTTTTTTTATCAGAAAATTTTGATATTTTTTTTGCTAATTTGTAAATTGTAACACACTCTTCTGAGCCAACATTATAAATGCTATTATTTTTTCCTTTGAGAAGAATATTTAAAAGCCAAATTACTAAATCTGAAATATACATATAAGATCTAATTTCTTTTCCATTTCCATTAATAATAATTGATTTTCCTCTAGCAATATCAGCTATGAAGTTTCCAATTGCATAATGAATATTTAAAGGCATTAAAGGACCTACAAAAGAAAAACATCTAGCGATTTTAGTTTCTATTTTAAATTTATGAGAATATATATTTGTTAACATTTCAGAAATTCTTTTTGATTCTCCTAAAAGTGCATGATCAAAGTTTCTGTCATTTGTTAGTGGAGCTCCAAAATAACTTTCATTAATTTTATTTATTCCATCTGGTATATTACCATAACATGATCCAGAACTAAGATATAAAAATTTTTTACATTTACATTCTTTTGCAAAATCAAGAATTCTTTTTGTGCCATTTACAATTGTATCATATTTAATTAATGGGTCTTGATTATTAAAAGTTTCTTCAGCATTAGTTGTTGCTGCGTGTATTATAAAAGAAAATTTTTTTTTAGGGAATTTAAAACTTCTAATGTCTCCTTCTATAAACTTTATATATTTTGTATTATGAAGCTCAGGAAACATTTTTTTATGAGCCTTAATATTTCTAGTAAGAACTTCAATTTTTGTATTTAGATTTAATCTTGTGGCTGCAAAAATAAAACTTTTTAATATCCATGTTCCAAAAAAACCAGTTCCTCCTGATAAAAAAATATTGTTATTATCAATTTTTTTCCATAAAGATTTTGTATTTTCAAAAATATTTTCTATATCATTTTCTATTACAAGATTTTTATCACTAATCATTTTAAGTTTTTATAGTACTTTGAAAACAAAATTTATTAAAGAACTATTAGAGAGTGAGCCCAATATTCTGCAACGTTTCCAAGATGAGGTCTTTTATTAAAAGTTAAATTATAACCATAAGATTCTATATGATAACCAATTTTTTCTTTATCAGTTTTAAGAGATGTCATCCATAATAGTGGCGGGTAAGAGTTTTTATTTAAGAGTAAATTTGGCGTACCAATGAATGCAGCACATGTATCAAATCCACCAGCTAAATAAAAATTATCTGGAAGTGAATTTAAATTATCAATTGCTGCTTCAAATGAATACTCTAACATTGCTGGAAAATAATAACCTACTACTAATTCATTTTCTAATTTTTCAATAAATTTATCATGTCTAGACTTGTTGTTTACATTAATTGATTCAGTCAAATTATCTGAACAATGATTAATAAAATCAAAATTTGGATTCTCATCTTTAAATGAATTATTTAAAGCAGTTAGATAATTTTTTGATAGTTCTTCTCCTACATCTTTGTGTTTTCTTTTGGGCATAAAAAAAGGAACGCCAACCCCTTTAGTAATATTTGCTAATTTATTATCTTTGGATAGTTTATTCAAAATATTTTCAGCTTTGGTCTTAAAATCATTTAAAGAAAGACTAGTTGAAGGATCTAAAAAGCTTTTTATTTTATTATAAATTTTTTCATAATTTATTTCTACTGGTTGAATATTAAAATATCTTCTGGTTTTTTTGTGTACAGGATACTTATGGCTCAATGGAATCATTCTACCATGTTCATCAAAAAAACTTTCAAAATCATTCATTTTAATTTTTTATTTTTTGTTATTATAATTCGTCTGTTAGCGAATCATTATCAGAAAAACCTTCTCCCCAAGGCAATGGCAAGTGAGTACGAAATGCTGTTTTTTTTGTATGCAGATCAATAAATTTTTTATCTTCACCAATTAGACAGTCAGGTCTATGAGGACCTAGCCAAGGATTTCTCATTCCTCTAGCTAAAATTTCTTTTAGCCCAGTTTCTCTTAAATTCCCTATAGAAAAATCAATATACGGACAAGGAGTTACTTCATTTGTCGATGTTACAGTGATAATTCCTTTAACAGTTATACAACCTTTAAAAGATCCATAGGATGGTGTCATATGGGAAAAGACATTATATTTTTTTTCAAGTTCTCTTAAAATATCAGCATCTTCTTTATCAATCACAAACTCAGGATGATCAGTACAACTTCCAACTGGTTTTGCATACGAAACATAAAGCCCAAAACCTCTGTCTGTTACATATTTGCACATATCTTCAAATTCTTTCTTTTTTGCTCTTCCTTTAACTAATACAGTTGATAAAATTAAGTTTAAGTCGGCATTTAGTGCAGCATCTACAGCTCTCATAACTTTTTTATAGGAGTATGGTTTGTTTCTGAATGCATCATGTTCTTCCTCAATAAAACTATCTAGAGAAAGTTGAATTTTTTCAACTCCAATTGATTTTAAATGTTTAGCTTTCTTATCATCCAGAAACCATCCATTTGTATCACTAATTATATAATGTTTTTCAGGATCAATTGCTTCAACAACAGCATCAAAGTCTCGCATTACTAATGGTTCACCACCTGTAATTACAAATCTTGCCAAGCCTAATTCATCGGCTTGTTTTGATAAATCTCTTACATCATCCATAGTCATTTGTTTTCTATCTTCTTTAACTTTTAAAACTTTTTCTAAGTGACGATCCATATAATATTCAGCTGAGCAATGAGTACACTGAAAATTACATAGATAGCTTTTTTCAATTCTAATTATTGGGCTAACCTCACCTCTTTCTTCCATTGAAGAAATATTTGCCAGTTTTTTAGCTATATATGGTTTTCTTGATGCAAGCCCTGATCTTTTTTTGATTTCACTTTCAGTAAGGTTATTTTCTGCCAGGAGTGTTATATGTTCTTGTGAGCTCATATTACATTATTTGTATGCAAATAGTTTATTAATGAATAAAGAATTTCTATATTTTGTCAAATTTATAATATTAACCTAATATTTTAATATATGTAATAACAAAATTAATAACAATTTTAAACCATATGATGATTTTTTTATTATATTTTCTTAGCATTATAATAATAGTTTTAGGTTTTGGCTTAACTATTAAAAAATTTTTAATCAAAGAAAACTTAATAGAATCACTTGGAATAGGGGAGACTGGAATATTGGGATATTATTTTCTCTTAATAATTTCATTGTTTTTTCATTTTTTTATTTCTTTAAATAATTATTTTGTACTTTGTATATATTTATTAGGTTTGATTTTATTCTTTTTATTCAGAAATTATTTAGAATTTTTTTGTCAAAAAAGAATTTATGTTTTAATTATTTTTCTAATAATACCTGGCTTAATTTCTATAAAGGGGCATCCAGATTTAAATTGGTATCATTTGCCATATATGAACTATTTAAAAGATTTTAAGATAGTTTTTGGAGTTGCAAATTTTATTGATTATTTAGGTTTTAGTCAAACTTGGATAGATATATTAGCTACTCTCAGATTTCCTACTTTAGGAGCAAAGGGGTCAAATATTATTGCAGCTGTATTTGCAATATTTTTTCTCTTTAGTATCTTTGAATTATTAACAAAAGAAAAAAATTCAAGTTTAAAAATTTTTAGTTATTTAATAATAATTTTATTCATTTCAAAATTTGACAAGATTAATGAGTTTGGGGGACATGTTCCACCCATTTTGCTAGGTGTATTAATAAATATTTATTTTTTTAAATTAATTATTAAACAAAATTTAAATGATAAAGAAATTGTATTTAAGATTTTATTATATTTTTCGTTTATATTACTTTTAAGAATAAATTATATTTTTATTTTTCCAATAATATTTTTTATTTTAATAAAATATAATTCATTCATTCTTACATTTGTAAAAAATAAAAAAATTATAATTTTGGTTTTTTTAATTCCTATTCTATATTTTTCTAAAAATTTTATTCATACCGGATGTATTACATTTCCAGTTAGTTCAACTTGTTTTTCTAAAGATAATATATCCTGGGGTGTTGGCAAAGAATATGCAAAATTAAGGTCTGATGGTGTTCAAGCTGGAGTAAGAGGATGGAATCAACATGTTATAATTGATGGCGAGATAGATGACAGAATTGATTACCTAATTCCACTTAAAGAAAAAAAAATTTTAACTCATACAGAATACATAAATAAAAAAAATTTTTTTTGGGTTAAATATTGGATACAGTCAGGCGATATTATTAAAATAATAAATGGTTTTTTAATTATACTTTTTTGTTCTTTAAGTATTTATTTAGTTAATTTTCTTTTTAATTATAAGAGCAATAGTTATAATAAAAAAAATTACTTTATAATAATATCAATATTTATATTACAGTTGATAATGTGGTTTTTATTAACACCTCAAACTATTTATGGAGGAGATGTTGCAACTGTAGTTTTTTTTGTTGCATTGTCTTGTTTTGTATTAAAAAATGTATCTATTTATGAGAAAAAAAATCATTTAACACTAGTTTTTTTATTATTTATTTCTATTTCTTATTTTGAATATAAAAATGTTAAAAGAATATATAACGAGTATTTTTTAGATAATAAAAACTACCAGTATTTTCCTTGGATCAAAATAGATAAAAATGTTTTAGATAAGGATTTTTTTACTACTTCTATAAATAATTTTAATATTAATGTTAAAAATAAAATTGAAGGAAGAAAATCAGGCTTACCTGATGAATGTTCCAATATTTCAATGATGTGTTTACCAGTAGAAAGACTAAAATGTATTGAAAATATTTATTTTAATAAAAGTTATTTATTTGTTGAGGGTAATGAACAGCAATGTTTAGAACATCTGAAATTAAGAGCCTTTTATTAATTTATGCAATAGATTGTATTAATTGTTTTGTATAATTTTGTTTAGGATTATTAAAAATTTCCTTAGTAATACCCTGTTCTATTATTTTACCTTTTTTTAATACTATAATATAGTCAGTGATTGAATTGATAACTTTCATATCATGACTTATAAAAATATAACTTAGGTTATATTTTTTTTGTAATGAACTTAACAGCTCAAGTATTTGATTTTGGATGCTAACATCTAAGGCAGAAGTTGGCTCATCAAGAACTAACAACTTAGGTCTTAAAATTAAAGCTCTAGCTATAGCTATTCTTTGCCTTTGACCTCCTGAAAATTCGTGAGGAAAACGATTATAAACATTTTCATAATCTAATCCAACTTCATTTATTATTTTTTTTATCATTTTTTGTTTATCTTGAGATAATAATTTTTTTTCATGAACATCAAGACCTTCTCTAATTATTTCTTCAACTGTCATTCTTGGACTTAATGAACTAAAGGGGTCCTGAAAAATAATTTGCATATCTTTTCTTAATTTTTTAAAATCCTTATTACTAACTGATTTAATATCAATATTATTAAATAATATTTTGCCTTGAAAATTAATAAGATTTAAAACTGCTAAAATTAGAGAGGTTTTTCCAGAACCTGACTCTCCTACAATACCTAAAGTTTGATTATAATATAAATTAAAACTTATATTATCTACAGCCTTTACATAATCTATTGTTCTCCTTAACACTCCTTTTTTTATAGGGAACCATACTTTCATATCTTTAATTTCTAAAATTGGATTAGGACTTATTTTTATTTCTTGTTTCTTTATATTTTTTATACCAATTAATTCTTTCGTGTACGGATGCTGAGGATTATTAAAAATTTTTTCTTTAGTATCTTTTTCAATTATTTTTCCATCTTTCATTATACAAATATAGTCTGCTAGATTTTTAACTACTGATAGATCATGACTAATAAATAAAATTGCCATATTTAATTCCTTTTGAAGTTTTTTTAGTAGTATCAATATTTGTAACTGGATTGTGACATCTAAGGCGGTAGTTGGTTCATCAGCAATCAATAAATCTGGATTATTAGCTATGCTCATTGCTATCATAACTCTTTGTCTTTGACCCCCAGATAACTCATATGAGTAAGATTTTAGTCTATTAGAAAGATTTTCTAACCCAACATTTACAAGCAATTTCTTGGTTTTTGCAGAGGCTTCTAAATAAGATATTTTTGAATGAGTAATTAAAATTTCATTGATCTGTTTCTCAATTGTGTGAAGAGGATTTAAACTAGACATTGGTTCTTGAAATATTGTTGTTATATTTTTTCCCCTAATTTTTTGAATTTCTTTGTTATTAATATTAAGAAGATTTTTATTATTATAAATTATTTCCCCAGAGCTATGAAATGCTGAGGGATATGGTAATAATTTCAAAATACTGAGAGCTGTGATAGTTTTTCCAGATCCAGATTCACCAACTAAAGCTACTGTCTTACCTTTTGGAATATCAAATGATATAGAGTGAACAACATTATTTTTCTTATTCTGTGATTGAAAACCAATACTTAAATTTTTTATGGAAATTATATTTTTCATATCTATTTAAAGGTTTTTCTTGGATCTAAAGCATCACGTATTGCTTCTCCTACAAAAACTAATAAACCCAACATTAAGCCAAGAGTAAAAAAACTTGTTAAACCTAACCAAGGAGCTTGTAAATTATTTCTTCCTTGATTTACCATTTCACCAAGTGAAGCAGAGCCTGGAGGAAGTCCAAATCCTAAAAAATCAAGACCAGACAATGCAGTAACAGAGGCGCTTAGGCTAAAAGGCAAAAAAGTTATTGTTGCAACAGTTGCATTTGGTAACATATGTCGGATCATAATAGTTGTGTTGGAAACTCCAAGTGATTTAGCTGCACGAACATAATCTAAATTTCTAGCTCTTAAAAATTCTGCTCTTACAACACCAACATATCCCATCCAACTAAATAAGAGCAATATAATAAGCAGCCACCAAAAGTTTGGTTGCACTATGCTGGCAAGAATAATTAAAACATAAAGAGTTGGTATAGCAGACCAAATTTCCATGAACCGTTGAAAAAATAAATCAATTTTTCCTCCAAAATATCCTTGTATTGCACCTGCTGAAACACCAATAATCATTGAAAAAAAAGTTAAAGTAAAACCAAATAAAATCGATATTCTAAAACCATAAATTAATCTTGCTAAAACATCTCTAGCCTGATCATCTGTGCCCAACCAATTTTTTTTTGAGGGGGGAGATGGAGCAGGGAGTTCTAAATCTCGTATAATAGTATTATATGAGTATGGTATAATAGGCATAATCATCCAACCCTTATTTTCTATTAATTTTTTTACATAAGGGTCCCTATAGTCAGCTTCAGTTTCAAAATCGCCACCAAATATAGTTTCAGGATATGTATTTATTATAGGATAATAATAATCTTGATTATATTTAATTAGCAAAGGTTTATCATTAGCTATAAAGTCTGCCAATATTGAAATAAAAAATAAAATAAAAAAAATCCAAAAAGAATACAAACCTCTTTTGTTAGATATAAAATTATTTAATCGACGCTGGTTCAAGGGTGATAAATTCATTAACTATTCCTAGATTCAAAATCTATTCTTGGATCTATTATAGAATACATAACATCACCAATAATACCCATTATTAACCCAAGTAATGAAAAGAAATATAATGTAGCAAAAATAACTGGATAATCCCTTGTTAATGCAGCTTCATAACCTAGCAGACCAAGCCCATCTAAAGAAAAAATTACCTCAATAAATAAAGAGCTAGAAAAAAGTATTCCTATAAAAGCTGATGGAAATCCTGCAATGACTATTAGCATAGCATTTCTAAAAACGTGACCATATAAAACTTTATTTTCAGACAATCCTTTTGCTTTAGCAGTCATGACGTATTGTTGATTTATTTGATCTAAAAATGAATTTTTTGTTAAAAAAGTTAGCCCTGCAAAACCACTAACCAGCATAGCTAAAAGGGGTAGTGTTAGATGCCAGAAATAATCTTTTATTTTTGACAGTAAGTCCAGTTCATCAAAATTTTCAGAAACTAAACCTCTTAGAGGAAAAATGTCATAATATCTTCCTCCAGCAAAAAAAACTATTAAAATTACTGCAAATAAAAAATTTGG
>MDSW01202045.1_pt1 | contig 18525 bp, 13 predicted proteins | sample 811171 | NCBI WGS metagenome assembly MDSW01 (sample SAMN05326641, study PRJNA326480) | marine metagenome | isolation source: seawater | place: Atlantic Ocean: North West | collected 2012 | reverse complement strand
TCGTGCCGCTCTCTACGGTAGAGACGCCCGTGATGCTCGCGGACATCGTGCACAGCTGTACGAGCGAATGTCGGGGTGGAGTTGAAAGGCGTCAGATGGAGTTGAAAGGCGTCGAGGGCGGGGATTGAAAGCGAGGGGTGGGCGGAGAGAGACGACGGCAAAATTCCTTAAGAAACGGCGTTCACCACGCGAACGGGGTCGTATGGGGACCAGTGTATAGAACGCACCTGACGTCGACGGCGTACCCCGTGTGATGCTCGCTGTGCCCCGGCGGCGCGGAAACTAACGCTCGCTCCGCGGCCGTTTGCCCCCGCGCGGCTTTCACGTCGAAAAACAGTCGCTCCTGATGCGCGATCGATCGGAAGCCGCTGACGGGGATCAGCGTGACGCCGTCGGCGGCGGCGGCGGCGGCCATGCGTCGCCACGCCGCCGCCGCGGATCGACGCAGCTTCACCCGGCCGTATCTCGCGTCGCTCAGCGGGACGAGGTCGCGCCGCGGGGCTTCCTCCATGCGGTAGTGGCCCAAGATGTGCGCGGGCGCGGCGACCGAAGACGACGCCATCGCGCCGCCGTATAACGCATCGTTTGATGGCGTTTTCGAGGCGAGGTACGCGCCGGAGCACGCCGCGCCGAGCGCCGCGGAGAGCACGAACGGCATCGTTCGCGCCGCCGCCGCGAGCGCGCCTCCGCCTCCGCCTCCGCCTCCGCCGCCTCCTCCTCCGCCGCCGAACGCGCGCGGGCGGTCGAACCCGCCGGGCGGCCCGCCGTCGCCCGGCTCCGGCGACGGCTCGCGGAGATCGCGCGCGATGTCGTCCGCGCTCGCGTCGACGCCGACGTCCGCGGACCACGACTGATGATGCCGAAGCGTGGAGACGCCGTCGGCGGGGTACCCGCGCGGGCTCGGTCGTCGCGGGAGGAGGTTGTTCTTCTTCTCCGCCTCGCCGACGCCCCACCCGCGCCTCGTGAGCTCGTACGCGGGCGGCGGCGGCGGCGGCCGCGTCGCGAGCGTCGTCGCGTCGCCGTCGTCCACGCGGAGCCATCGGAGGTTGTCGTAGCTCGCGGAGCTGTCGCTCTCGGTTCGCTCTTGGTTCGTTCGCGAACGACGCGGATCGTCCCAGCCTCCGCCGCCGCGGTCCCACGACGACGACGCGCGCGCGGCGGTCGTCGCGCGCCTCGCGCCGCGTCGTCGCCGCGCGATCGCGCGCGGCGCGCTCGCGCAGATCGCGACGCTCGCGGTGGACGCCATCGCCGCGGCGCGCGCGCGTCGACGACTGGCGACCGCCACGACTCGAATCGTTGACGCGTGTCGCGAAAACGAACAACGGTCAAGTGAATCGGATTCGCGGTCGGACGACAAGTCTCCGGTCGACCGAGCGACGCTCGCGCTCGTTCGACCGCCGCTCGCGAATCCGGCAGATCGCGCCGCGCCCCGTCGCGGTCGCCGCACGCCCCGGGAAGCGCCATGGTGAACGAGTCCGAGATCGACGACTGGCTCGACTCGGACGACGAGTCGAAAGCGTCGACGCCGCCGCCGCCGCCGAAGCCGAAGCCGCCGCCGCGGGCCGCCGCGTCGCCGGCGCCGAGATCGCCCGCGTTCCCTCCGTCGTCGTCGAGCGCGAACGCGACGCGCGACGATCGCGCGTCCGACGCGCCGCCGACGGAGGCGATGCGGAACGTGCTACTGTCCCCGGAGGCGAAGAAGAAGCCTCCGCCGCCTCCGAAGCCGCGCGACGACGCCACCAGCGCGAGCGATCGCGGAGGCGCGCGCGGCGGCGATCGCCGACCTCAACGCGACGACGCGTTCCCCTCCCATCACGAGGTGAACACCGCGCTGGACCCGCGCGCGCGCCTCGACGCGGTGCTGAAACGCCCCGAGAACGTCACGTGCGCGGAGTGTCCGACGCGGAACCCGTGCTGGGCGTCGCTCAACCTCGGCGTGTTCTTCTGCCTCAACTGCAGCGGCGTCCATCGCGGGTTGGGCGTGCACGTGAGCAAAGTGCGTTCGACGTCTATGGACAAGTGGAGCGAAGAGAACGTCGCGTTCATGGAGAAGATCGGGAATTCGCGCGCGAACGCGTACTGGGAGGCGAACGTCCCGCCGGGGGCGAAGCCCACGGCGTCGGAGGAGGGGGACCCGGCGGTCGCGAAGTACATAAGGGACAAGTACGAGCTCAAAAAGTTTTGCGCGACGGACGTCGCGGGGCCCGTAGACGCGAGCGGCGTCGTGCACAAGACGCACGACGCGTTCGCGCCCAGGGAGCGCGTCGCGGGGGATAGGATGGCGTCGTTCGGGTCCGCGCCCGCGCCGGGGAGCCAGGGTGGCGGAGGAGGAGGAGGAGGCGGCGGCGGGGGCGGGATGCAGCTCGGGGGGATGAGTCTCGGAGGGCTGAGCGCGTGGGGCATGTCCGCCGCCGCGTCCGCCGCGGACGCGCTGAAGCATGCGGCGAACTCGGACGTGGTGACGCGCGCGAGGCAGAGCGTGCAGGAGGCTGGGAGCGGACTGCGCGCGCACGTCAGCGGGGAGGATCGCGCGGGCGGGGGAGGGAGCGACGCGGTCGAAGCCTCGGGAGGCGGCGGCGGCGGCGGGTTCTGGGGCGCGCTCAGCGGGCTCGAGAAGATGGCCGGCGCCGCCGCGAAGATGACCGTGAACGCCGCGAAGGCGGCGGAGACCGCGGTCGCGAACGGCGACGCCCGGCGACTCGTGACCGGCTTCGCGTCGAAGCTCGAGTCCGGCGCGATGGAGCTCATCAAAGCCGCGCGTGAGGGCGGCGGCGGCGGCGCGAACGCGGGGCCGTCCATGCGGACGCTGTTGCGAGAGCACGGCTCGACGGATCACGTCGAGGCGCTGGAGGGGATGGCCGCCGCCGCGGAGGAGAACGCGTCGGATCAAGACGCGTTCGACAAGGCGTTCTTCGAGGTGAAGAAGCTCCTCGACGCGCCGCCGTCCGCGGACGACGACGCCGCCGACGCTCCCGAGGAAGACGCCGACGCGTGGAAAGCCGCGGACGCCGTCGTCGCCGAGGCGATCGAAGCGTGCGAGGCCGCGGCGACGCTCATCTCTCAGGGGCTCGCGCAGGAGGCGACGATGTACGCGGAGGCGGAGGCGATGGCGATGGCGGAGGGCCGCGCGACGGCGTCAGCGCGCGCGCGGTTGCTTCAGAGCGCGGAGAACAAGGTGGGCTTCATCGCCGCGGACGCGACGTCGCGGCTCGCGGAGCTCGTCTCGCTCGTCTCGAGCGAGCTCCGCATGCTCGCCATGTCGCACATGCCCGGGAACGCGAGAGCGGGCGAGGACGCGAAGACGGCCGCGGATATGGCGCGCGAGGTGCGCGCGGTGGCGACGGCGGGTCAGAAGCGACTTCGCGCGCTCGCGGAAAAGCTCGGCGACGCGCTCGAGGTGGCCACCGCGGGCGCGGACGACGCGGCGGCGGCGGCGGCCGGGCCCGGGGACGACCGCGAGCGCGAGCGCGTTCCGCCGGTGTCGTCCGTCGGCGCGGCCGCGCGCGAGGCGCTGACGCGCGACGCGGGCGTCGGCGCGAGGGAGATGAAGGACGCGGCGGAGGCGTGCGCGCACGTCATCGCGGGGAGCGTGACGAAGGGGAAGAGCGGCGGCGCGTTGAAGAAGCAGGCGGCGGCGGACGACGGGTGGGGGGACGACGACGCGTGGTGATTATCGCGTTCGCGGTGGGGTAGTTTGTGACGTCGTTCGTTCGTTCGATTCGCACTTCGTCGTCGTCGCTCGCTCGGTTCTTCTACGCGTAGACTAGTTCGTTCCCTCGAGTCTCCTCCGAAGGTATCTGTGGGTTTCGAGGTAGTGCACGACCCCCGCCCCCTTCTCTAAGCCGTTCTCCATGGCCCACTCGAAGCGCGCGAAGCTGTTATAGAAGGCCCCGCGGCGCAGCCTGTTGTACGGCAGCCCGGACGCCTTCACCGCGTCCCTGCACGCGCGGTTCGTTCGCGCGAGCATAGCGACGTCGCACGCGGGGAGCTTTTTTAGAACCTCCGCGGCGAATATCGCCGGGCGCTCTTCGAGCAGCCGCGCGAGCGGCGATCTCGGGCCGTCCTTCGCGGTCGCGTCGGGGCGGTCGGATCTCGAGCCGTCGCGCGCGGCGGCGGCGGTGGTGGGCGCGGCGGCGTCGTGCGAGGCGGACATGAGACGCGCGTGCGGCGCGCGCGCGGCACTTCGAACCCACTTTTCTCTCAGAAACGAAGATCGGTCGAGATTTTCCTGTTCAGTCTTGAGATTTTTCGCGCGAAAAGACCTGAAAAGATGACAAAGCCGACGCTCTTCGCGGTCTCTCACTTCTTCGCGCACGCCGCGAACCCCGCCCGCACTCGAACGCCAAACGCAACCGATGGCGTCCTCAAGGACGCTGACCGTAAGTTCTCGCCCTCGTACGCCCGCTCTCCTGGACGTGTCCGTTTCCATTTTTCGGCCGTCGTTTCGGTGTTTTTTTTCCCGCGAAAAAAACCCGTGGTGGCGGCGCCGCCGACGCCGACGTCGTCGGACGCGAACTCGGTCAGTCTGAGCTGACGCGAAGCTCGTCGTCGCATGCAAACGGGTCAATCGCACGATTCATCCGGTTGACTCGGCGCGCTTTGCGTTACCACTCGCGTTCGCGCGAGATCCCGGCGTCCGAACATGTGTCGTGCACGAGATTCGACGCGTGACCTTGAACTCCTCGTTTTCGTTCTTCTTTCATCTGCAGGACCACCTAATGGTGCACCTCGTCCACGAAGCGGACAGAGTCCGTGTTCAATTTGCTTTCAGGGCGATCCCGCCCGCGAGAGGCTTGGACGACGCGGTCGTCGAACCCCCCGAGGAGGGATCCGACGCCGCGGCGCCTCCTCCGTTCGAGGCGTCCAACGCGTCCAACGCATCCACCGCCGACGATGAAGACGACGACGACGAGCCTGAGGCGCTGTGCTGCCCGATCATGAAGGTCATGATGCGGGACCCGGTCTTCCTCGCCGGGAGCGGGAATACGTACGAGCGGTACGCCATCGAAGAATTCTGGCGCTGCTGCCCTCCGCGAGGATTGAAGCGCGATCCCCTCACGAACGCTGACGTCGAGAAGGCGTCGCTGTTCACGAACTGGGACAAGCGACGCGAGGTCCAGGCGTGGCTCTCGCGAAACGAAGGCAAAGTCCCGGCAGGGTGGGCCTCGCGCGACGACGTCCCTCCCGCGAAGGAGGTGACAGACGACGCGAGCAAAGCCGAAGGGGCGATCCCGCCCGCGGGAAGCTTGGCGACGCCGCGCGTGAGTTGTCCGCTCTGCGAGAGGGTCGTCGGTAGGCAGTACTTCCCGCGGCACTGGCGGAATGCAATCTGCTTAAGGCAGAGTGCGTTACCCTCTCCAGAGAAGTTCACCCGGGACTTTGCAGGATTGGCCATCGCCGCCGCGTGAGCGCGGGATGTGTCGAAGCCGAGGCGCGTGGGCGCGGGAACTTCCGGCGGGGAGTTCCACGAAGGTCGGGTGGCACCCGACCCCATCTGAGAGGCCCGCCGCAGCGGACGTGGTGCCTTCGTACCGCGCAGCTGCTGGTGGGCGAAAAAAAAAGAAATCAATCATTTTTCGGCGTCGCGGGTCGCGTCTTCGGATCGCGATCTGCGACCCCATGAGGGAATAGCTCATGGAAGAGCGCAGCGGCGACGCTGAGGGAGGGGTTCGATTCCCCTTTCCCCCTGAAATGTATCTGACTCGTCAAACCGCGCGGCTACGTGCTCGCGCGACGCGCTCACCGCTGACGACGACGACGAGACCGGAAGCGAGAGCGCGACGACGCGATATCTAACGAGCGGCGCGAATGAATGGTTTCTAACGACGAACACGCTACGTACGCTCACCGCGCGTGCATCGTCATCCACTGCTGCTTCGTGAACGGCCGCAATAATCCCGTCTGCTTCTCTCTCTTCACCGTGCTCCTCGCGCCGTTGTAGTCGTGCCCCGGGTACACGTACATCTCCTCCGGGAGCTCCCTCGCGCACCTCGCGAGCGAGTCGAACATCCTCTCCGCGGACGCGTCCGGGAGGTCCAACCGACCGCACGACCCGGGGAAGATCGTGTCGCCGCTGATGACGACGCCGTTGCCGTCGCCGGGGGCGCCCTGCTGGTCGCCTCTCACGGCGATCACCATGCTTCCGGGGCTGTGCCCCGGCGTGTGCATGAACTTCATCTCGATCGCGCCGACTTTAAATAACGCCCCGTCCTTGTGCGTTATCAATTTATCCCTCGGGATCTCGTTCCTGCGCACGATTTCCCCCGCGTCCTCCTCGTGCGCGTGGCACGGCAACCCGCGAAGGTGCAACTCTCTGATCCCGGGCACTTTGATCCCCAACGCGTCGAACGGCGGCGGCGGCGTCCCTCCGGTGTGGTCGAAGTGATAGTGCGTCGCGATCGCGCCCACGAGCTTCATCTTATCTCCGTCGATCACCCTCTGTATCCCGCGCACGTCCCAGCACGCGTCGATCACGACGCACTCGCGCGTCTTCGCGTCGCCGACGAGGTAGACGAAGTTTTTCATCTGCGTCGCCGCCATCGCGATCTGTTGCTCCGCGGCGTTGGACGCGTTCACGCAGATGTCGCGACCGGGGAGGAGCTGCCGGAAGTAGAACCCGGCCTGAGCTTCCTTCGCGATCGCGACCCTCGACGCGATCGTCGCGTCCGACGGCGCGAGCGACGACGCGGTCGCGTACGCCTTCTCCGCGTCCTCGTGACGTCCCATCTGGAACAGCGCCTCGCCCGCGCGGAACGGGCCCTTCTCCCATGTCGGTCGCGCGGTCGTCGCGGAATTCGCGTCCTCGAGCGCGCCCGCGGCGTCCTCGAGCTTCAGCTTGCACAGGGACAGGTTGCTGTGCACCGCGCCTCGCGCGGTGTCGTCCGGCGCGAGCGCCAACGACGCGGTGTACCTGCCGCGATGGTTGGATGGTTGGATGGGTGGACGATGGTGGCGGGAGAGGAAACGTCAGATCTGTCGAGCTCGACCACGTCGCGGGGCGCGAGAGCGGACGACGACGAGCGCGCGTTGTTCGAGGACGGACGACGACGCACTTCTCGACGGCGAGCGCGACGTCGCCCGCGGCGAGCGCGTTCGCGCCCGCGGCCTTCAGCTCGTCGAAGCTCGACATCGGCGCGCGGCGAGGTGTGCAGGTCGGGAGTTGGAAAGTCGGACGAGTCTTAGCGAGAAACAGAAGCAGGACCCGACTGGAAGAAAACGAACATTCTTCGCCGCGCTTCATCCGTCCGCAGATCTCCCTCCTCCTCGCGCATGTTCGGCGGCGGCGGCTTCGGCGGGATGCCGTTCGGGATGTTCGGCGGGATCCCGTACATGGGCGGCGGCGGCTTCGGCCGCGGACGACGCGGCAGAGGCGGGTTCAACCCGTGGTTCTTGATGATGGCGATCCGCCTCTGGAACGAGATCGATCGCCTCCCCGTGAAGCCCCCTGTCACGCTCGGCGTCATGGCGCTCTCCTCCGCGCTGCACTTTGGCATCCTCGGCGACCGAACCTTCAGCGCATCGGACGCGTGCCTGAACCCGCGCGCGGTGATCGAACTCGGGGAGTGGCACCGCCTCGTCACCGCGCCGCTCTTCTACGCGGACGAGATGCACCTGGTGTACAACCTCAGCTCGATGCTGTGGAAGGGTGTCCAGCTCGAGACGCGCATGGGCAGCGAGGCGTTCGCGAAGCTCCTCGTCTTCCTCCTCGTCAGCGTCAACGCCGCCGCGTGCGCGGTCGCGTGGGTCACGCGCGCGCATTTCGCGTCGGTCGAGGAGGCGTACTACCGCTCGTGCGTGACCGGCAGCGCGGGGGTGCTGTTCGCGCTGAAGAGCGTGATATTCTCGGGGGAGGACGCCGCCGCGGGGTCGAATTTTTTCGGGATGTTCTTCGTGACGAGGCGGTGGGCGTCCTGGGCCGAGCTCGCGCTCGTGTACTTCCTGAACCCGAGAGACACGGGCGGTTTGATCGTGAACCTGTGCGGCGTCCTGGTCGGCATGGCGTACGCGCGCAACGCGGCGACGCTCGGGCGGTGGATGGGGATCGAAAACGCGGGGGGCGCGAGACGCGACGGCGGCGGCGGCGGCGGCGGCTTCGCGTCTTGGTTCAGGAGAGCGCCCGGCGAGGGGCGCCGGGCGCCGCCGCGAAGCGGACGCGATGACGCGGACGCGACGAGGGCGGCCGCGGACGCGGCGAGGGCGAGGCAGGCGCCGCCGCCGCCGGGGATGCGGAACCGCCGCGCCGACGCGTCGGCGGCGGCGTCGTCGGCGTCGTCGAGCGGCGGCGGGCCGGGGGTAGGCGCGCGCGTCGTCCTCGCGGGGCTTCGCGCGGCGGACATGAACGGCAAGAAGGGGGTCGTCTCCGGCCCGGACCCGAACTCGAGCGGGACGCGGATGTTCGTCAGGCTGGACACCGGGTTGGAGTTTTCGGTGAAACCGGTGAACTTGATCGAGATCGACGCGTGAGTCGCGGCGAGGCGAGTCGGCGCCGCGACGACGACGCGAACGTGACGCGGTGAACCATGCCGCACGCATACGCGTATGCCGTTCGCGCGCAGACTAGTCTATTCTTCTACAGTGAGGTTATCTATCCCGAGCCGCGCGCGACGACACGACCTCGATAGACCATCGCGCGCGCGCCGCTACCGTACATCACCGCCTTCTCGCGACGAATCGATACACCGGCCGCCACTTGCTCTCGCACACGAGGTCGCGTTCCGTGGGGACCAAGTAAGGGTTCGACGCGAGCCACCGCGGCGAGGACGTCGACGTCGTCGTCGTCGTCGTCGTCGTCGCGCGCAACTCGCCTCCCGCCGCGTCTTCGTCGCCGTCGTCTTCATCGCCGACGGGCGCGGTCTGGCTCTTCCACTCGTACCGATGCGCGGGGAACACGTGCTGGAACCCGCCGGCGTCGCCTCCCGTCTTCGTCTTCGTCGTCGTCGTCGTCGTCTTCGCCTCATCGCCCGCGCCCGCGACCGACGCGCCCTCGCCCTCGCCCTCGCCCTCGCCCTCGCCCTCGCGCGTCTCCCCGAGCTCCGCGTACATCTCGTCGTCGAGCTCGAACGCGCCGTGCCCTAGGAACAACGCGTACATCTCCGTCGCGAGCGGCTTCACGTCGGAGCAACAGTACACCCTCCCGCCGCGCGTCAACGCGTCTGCGAGCGTTCGCACGAACGCCGGCGTGACGACGCGACGGTTCGCGTGCTTCTTCCGGCTCCACGGGTCCGGGAACAGAATCGTCACCACGGAGAGGTTCGGCACGCGCAGCCCGCGAAGCGACACGTTGGCGTTGCACGCGATGAAGTGCAGGTTGTCCACGGCGGCGGTGGCGGCGGCGGACGTCGACGCGTCGCCGCCGCCGCGTCCGTCGTCGCCTCCTCCTCCTCCTCCTCCTCCTCTCCTCGCCGTCCTCGTCCAAGCGTTCGCCTCCGCGACCAGCGGCTCGTAAATCTCCAGTCCCAACAGGTTATGCTTCCCTCGTCTGCGCTCCAACAGATCCGCGTCCGTCGTCGCCGCGCGGCGAAGAAACTTCCCCTTGGCGCATCCCACGTCGACGAGCGATGGGAGCGTCGCGTCCGCGAACACCGCGCTCCACACTGGCGGCGGCGTCGGCGCGCGGTGCGGCGCCGCCATCGGATTCGTCATCTTCTTCATGCGTCGGTGGATGTTCGTCTTCCGCCGCCGCGACGACGACGACGCGCCGCCGTCGTCGTCGTCGTCGTCGTCGGTGGCGGTGGCGGCGGCGGCGGCGACCGGAACGTCCCCCAACGCCGGCGCGTGCAGGCTGCAGTACCCGTCGCACCCGTCCGCGGCGCGCGACGCGCAGTACCGCCGCCGACGCGGGATGTACTTCGCGCACCCGCCCGCCACGCGCGCCTCCGCGGCGACGGACGCCTCCGACGCCTTCAGCCGTCGGTACGCCGCCTCCCACCTCGGATCCGACGCGATGATCGCGCGACAGCTCTTCGCGCCGTGCTTCAGCTCGTACGCGTCGTCCAATCGCTTCAGGACATCGCGCAGCTCCTCGAGCGAGAGCGACGGGAGGACGTCCGTCGCGGGCGGCGCGGCGTCCGTCGCCATGACGACGACAGACGACGCGGACCGCGCGAGGAGGAGTGCGACGATGATGGCGAAATCGATTCCGTGCTCTACTCTTCTACACGCGCTTCACGGTCTTGTTCTTCACCTCGTCCACGAACGCGACCGCGTTCCCAGCCTTGCTCCACCCTCCCGCGCCGTCCGACGACGGCGCGGCGTCGCCCATGTCCGCGATGAACAGAGGCGGGTGCGTCAGAATCGGCGTCGACGTGAGCGCGCCGAGACCCCGTTCGACCCCGCCGGCGACGCCGCCGCCGCCGGCGACGCCGCCGACTCCGTTTCCGTTTCCGTCGTCGTCGTCGCCGTCGTCGTCGCCGTCGACGACGTACTTCTCCTCTTGCTCCCTCCGCGCGTGCGCGATCGCGCCCCGCAGCGCCTCCATGAACCGGTTCGTCTCCAACGCCTCCGCGAGCGCGTCGCCGACGACCCGCGCCATCTCTTCGTTCCATCGCCTTCGCTCTTCGATCTCTTTTCGCATCTCGGCTTGGTTCTTCTTCGACGCCTCGAACACGTCTTCCCACTCCTTCTGTCGCGCCGTAAACTCGCTCTTCGCGTCGTCGCGGAGAGCGTCCAGGCGCTTCCTCAGCGCCGCGACCTCGTCCGCGGAGGACGACGCGCCGAGCGCCGCCGCGCGCTTCTTCAGCGCCGCGACCTCGTCCGCGGCGGAGACCGAGCCGGGGTCGCGGATCGACGACGCGTCGTCGACGTCGTCGGCGTCGGCGGCGTCGACGACTGTTCTTCTCCGCCGGCGCCAAAACGTCAACGGGTTCCTCCTCCCCCGCGCCGCGCGCGTCTTCGCCCTCTCGCGTCCAATCGCGTCCTCTCGCGTCGCGTCGCGCGCCTCTCGCTCGCTCGCCGCCGCGCTCTGCTTCTCCGCGGCGCGCGCGTCTCTCTCCATCTTGTCGAAAAGTTCCTCTCGCCTCGCCGCGAGCGCGGCGCTCTCCTCGGACAACGACGCGTACCGCTCGCCGATGCCCATCAGCCGCCTGTTCGCGTCCTCCAGCGTCTTCTCCCGCGCCGCGTGCGCCTCGAGCGCGCGATTCGCGACGTCCCGCGACGCGGACGCGGCCAGCGACGCCGCGCACACGCCGTCGAAGCTGCCGACCTCGATGCTCTCCATCGCGTCCTGGGCGAAGCGATCGTGGGTGAACGCGTCGGTCAGTCGAACGTCTCACCGGTCAAACAAACGTTGAAAGGGAAGCGCGGGTGAAGAGTGACGACGCGACGGACGGGGAAAGTCCTTAAGAAACGGCGTTCACATCGCGAACGGGGTCGTATGGGAAGCAGTCTCACCGCGTACGGCGTGTCCGACGTCAACGCGACTCTCCCGAGGTACGTCCGACAGAGGAACTCGTCGAACTTGGCGCCGATGACGTCGCACGCGCACGACCAGCCGAAATACGCGGTCACGCCCGCGACGAGCGCGAAGTGCGCGGCGGGGGAGAGGTTGATCATCGGCTTGTCTTTGTCCGCGACGGGCATCGGGACGCCGTCGACGTCTTGCCGTCGGTTCGCGTTTTGCACCGCGCTCGCCCACGCGCCGATCATGTCCTCCGCGCCGCCGTCCTTCGCCATCTCCTTCATGTACTCCTTCATGAGATCGTCGTCGTGCAAGTGCTCGTTGTCCTCGTCCATGTCGTCCGAGTACTCGCCCTGGCCTTCGTCGTCGTCGTCGCCGTCGGATCCGGGCTTGAAGAATCCCGCGCCGCCGCCGGAGGCTCTCCCGCCGCCGCCGCCGCCGCCGCCGCCGCCGCCCGTCGGGCTCAGCCCCGGCGCGGCCCACCCGCCGAGCTTCGGGTTCGCGCGCGTGTTCGCCAGCGCGGTCACCATCTGCGCGAGCGTCTTTTTGATCTTCTCCCTGCGCTGCTTATTCCGCGCCGCGCGCGTTCGCGCCTCGCTCTCCATCGCCTTGTGCAACATCGCGGTGAGATCGTCCAAGTTGAAAAACCACGGCCGGTACATCGCGCCGATCGTGCCCGCGCCGCCGTCGTCGCCGTAGCCCGCGAGGAGCTCTTCCGGCTTCTTCGACGACGCGGACAGCATCGCGAGGTTCGCGGCCATCGCGTCCGCGGGCATCGGGACGATGACTTGGATCATAGACGACGAAAACACCGGCTTGTCGACGACGTGCTCCGGATCTTTCCAACCGTCGTGCGCGTCGGCGTACGCGGCGAGTAACTTGTCGTACTCGTCGGGGGTGTACTCGCCGTCGCCGTCGCCGTCGCCGTCGTCGATCGACGCGGGCGCGCGCCATCTCGGGGGGGACGTGAAGAGGTCGCCGCTCGGACGCGCGTCGGGCCCCGCGTCGACGTCGCCGCGTCGACGCCGCCGCGTCAAAAAGTTCACCGCTCTTCGAAACGTGGCGACGGATCCGTCCGCGGCGACGGCGACGCCGGTCCTGACGTCCCCAGCCTCGAACAGAGGTCCGCCGCCCGCGTCGTCCTTCTCCTTCTCTTTCGTCGTTTTATGCTTCATCTCCGCGATCCACTCGTCGATCTCGCGCGCGATGAACGCGCCCTCGCGCACGGGGTTCTCCGACGGCGGCGGCGGCGGCGGCGGCGGCGGCGCGGCCGGGTCTTCTCCCTCCGCCGCCGTCGGAGCTTTCATCGCGTTGAACCGGTACCCGGTCAGCAGCGCGCAGAGCGCGTTCGAGAGGCCTTCGCCGACGACCTTACGCCGTCGGCGCGTCCTCGCTCGCGGCGGCTGCGCGGTTTCGACCGCGTCGGAGGCGGCGGCGGCAGCGGCGGCGGCGGCGGCCGCGTCTTCATCCCCCGTCTTCGTCTTCGTCCGCTTCTTCGCGTCGTTCGCCTCGCCCGCGCCCCACCCCTGCACGAGCGCGGACGCGAGCTCCATCTGGACGTCGTCCGCGCTGAACCCCATCTTGGTCGCGAGCACGGGGTTCCCCCACCCCACGCACAGTTTCCCGAACGCCTCTCCCATGGAGCATCGCCGCACCTCGACCACCCCGAGCGGGATGTCCGACGGTCGGAACAGCCGTCGGCGTTGACAGTACCGCAGTCCCATCGGGCGTCGGATGACGTCGCGCCATCGCTCCGCGAGGTCTTTCGAGAGGAAGTACGCGCTCGCGCCGAGCGATTTGGACGTCCGCGGCGGCGGCGCGGAAGTCGACGACGTCGTCGTCGACGTCTTCGTCGTCGACGACGACGACGACGACGAAGGGAGGATGCCCGCGCGAGGGAGCTGCGGCGGCCACTCCGGCACGGGGACGTCGTCCGCGCCGGCGACGTAGTACACGGAGCCGACGAACGCGGGGGAGCCGGGGCCGCCGACGACCACCTCGTGCGCGGGGTCGACGCCGCCGTCCGCGTTCATCGTCCCCCGCCGACGCGAAGCGCGCGCCGGAGGTTCTGAGACGCGACGATGATGAGATCTAGGGATTTTCGGCGGCGCGTTCTGTTCGATGGCGTGGGCACCCTCTCAGCGAAGTGGCGTCTTCGCCTCATTCAACTCTGCTATCGTCAAAACGCTATGACGCGCCCTCATCACATCTTCGACCCGAAGTCTATGTGCAGAATGACCTGCTTTATGTTATCGTACGCGGGCAGCTGGATCACGACGAGCGACGCGACGTGCGCGAGCCGTTCCCTCCACCCCACGAACAACCCGGAGGGGCCGAGCTCGGCGGCGACTTCGATCAATCCGCGTCGTCGTCGTCGTCGTCGTCGTTCGCGTCGTTCGCCGGGGTGACCCGCCGCGGACGCGACCTCCGCCGTCGCGCCGCCGTTCTCTTCCGTTCTTCCCGCGTCGTGAGGGGCGACTCCGGCGGCGCCTGCCACGTCGGCGTCCACGTCAGCGCCGCCCCCCTCCTCCTCCTCCTCCTCCTCCGCCTCATCCTCCGCGCCGCCGTTTATTTCCGACATGATCGTGTCCCCCGGCTGCGACGCCAACGACGCGATCAACGCCGCGGCGAGCGACGCGCTCAGCTGAATCGCGATCGGCGGCACGTCCACGACCCCCACCAACCCTCGCGCGGACTCTCTCAGACTCTTCGACACGACGTCGTACACCGGAAGCTGAAACATCGTGAACGGGATGGTCTTGCAGTAGATGGCGGGCAGAGAGTCCGCGACGCCGGCGACGCCGTCCTCTCGGAACAACCGCTTCAGCGCGCCGACGGTGCCGTCCGCGTAGTCCTTATCCTTCGTCATCTTGATCCGCGTCTGTTCCAGCGGGCACAGCGCGAGCGTGGCGACGAACTCCGCGACCGCGGCGGCGACGATGAGCGAGAAGAGTCGATGATCGCTCGCGAACGCCGTGAGGTCCTCGTAGCCCCCCTTGTACATCGTGAACTTCAACGACTCGAACCCGCCGTACTTGAGCGCGCCGTGGAGAAAGTACCCTAACGCCGTGGACCCTAAACCTTGCAGCAAAACCCCGGGCCCTTCCTCTCTCACGAGCGTCGCGCCGTTCTCGAAGAACGTGCCCGAATATTTTTTCGGATTCAGCTGCACGCGCGTCTTCACGACGTCGAGCGGCACCGCGCCGCTGTGCGAGATGCACGCGCCGATGCCTCCCGCGGCCGCGTACTTGAGCTGGTCCACGAGGATCATCATCCCGCCGGCGTTGCACGTCAGTCGCGAGGCGCGACGACGACGACGACGCGATGAAGATTCGTTTTTATTCCCTCTCGTCGTCGTCGTCCCGATCCCGCCGAAGCGCGCGTACGGCGACGATCGCGGGGCGACCCATCCGCGCGAGGAGAGCGTGCGGTGGGATCGGTCCGCGCGCGGCGCGACCGGCGCGACCGACGCGGGCACCGACGCGGGCACCAACGCGGGCATCGAGACGTGCGTCGCGCTGCGTCGCGCGGCGAGGGCTTGTGCGAGCCGCGGCCGCGGGGGCGGGGGCTCGACGACGCGCGCGCGCGCCGGGCGAGGTGCTGACTGGACTCCGATAAGATCCTGTCACGCCTCGCGCGCACGTGTTTCTCGGAAGGGTGTCGTCAGTCGTGATCCGTGTACCGGACGGCACAAGACGCCGCGGCGCGAACGCCAGCAGACGACGCCCCCGACGCCACCGCGCGCGTCGACGCCGCGCATGATGTCCGCGACGACGCCGCGCGTCGCCGCGGCGGCGAAGACGAAGACGAAGACGACGACGACGACGACGCGGAGGCGTCGTCCCGAACCGTGGGCACCGAAACCGAAACCGCGCGCGTCGAGTTCGGGCGCTCTGATGATGCATCATCTCCCGCCATCATCGTCGCGCGCCTCCCGCCGTCGCGCCGCGCCTCCCAGCGCGCTCCCCGGCCCCGCCGGGTTCAACGGCCGAAGCGCGGACGACGACGCCGTCCCCGACCCGGACTCGCTCTCGCCCACGTGCGCGCTGCCGCTGCGCATCGACACGGACGGCGACCTGCCGTACTCCGAGGCGTCGCGTCGCTACCGACGCACCGTCTATCGCCACGACGACTGGCTCACGCATCGCTCGTCCACGCGGCTGTTCGGCAACCTCTCCGGCACGCTCACCTCCGGCGTCGTGCGGTCGCTGCTGACCGAGGTCGCCGCGGTCGCGACCATCGCGACGTTCACGTGCGCGTGGAACGCGAGCCTGTTGGGTCCCGTGGACTTCCGCGACGTCGCGCGAGACCCGCTGTTTCCGACGCTGCCGCGATTCCTTTTGATGCAGCTCCCCGCGTTGCCGTTCACGCTCGCGTCGCCGGCGCTGGGCTTGCTGCTCGTGTTTCGCACGAACGCGTCGTACGCGCGATGGGTCGAGAGCAGGGTCGCGTGGGGTCGAGTCGTGAGTCACTGTCGGAACGTCATGCGACAGAGCTCGCTGTGGCTGAACGTGGACAGGGAGCCGTTCGTGGTCGCCGGGTCGCCCGAGGTGCGTTCTGTCGTACACTGGTCCCCATACGACCGCGTCGGCGTGGTGAACGCCGTTCCTTGAGGACTTTTGCCGGCGCATCTCTCCGCCCACACCTCGCTTTCAATCCCCGACCGCGACGCCTTTCAACTCCATCTGACGCCTTTGAACTCCACCCCGACGTTCGCTCGTATGGACCCTCGACCCCGAGTGCCGCGCGTCGTTGCACGAGCTGAGAGGGAAGGCGTGGGCGTTTCCGCGGTGTCTGGCGTCGCACGTGTCCGGGCCCGAGGACGAGGTCGCGCTCGCGAGGGAGCTGAGGCTGCGGTTGGGGGAGAAGGACGCCGCGAGGTTGTTGACGGCGCCGAACCGGCCGTTGCAAGCGCTCGCGGACCTGTCCTACTGCATGGTAAGCTTCGCGCGTTTTTTTCTTTTTGGAACGAACGGTTCGTTTCGTTCTCCGCGCGTTCCGTTCGCTCGTGTTCTCGCGCGTCCCGTCTCTGACGACGCACGCCGTCCACTCCCACTCCCCGCTATGAACGACACGACAGAACAATCTCCCGATCGACGAGAAACGCCGCGTGGAGATGGATAAGTCCATCATACTCCTCGGCGACGCGTTAGAGACGTGCGAGCGCATATTCACGTCCCCCGTGCCTCTGGTGTACACGCGACACACGGCTCGGTTTTTGTCGTTTTGGCTGCTGCTTCTCCCGCTCGCGCTGTGGGAACCGTTCGGGTCGTCGTGGAACCACGTCGCGATGATCCCGTCCGCGACGCTCGTCGCGATCTTTTTCTTCGGCATCGAAGAGCTCGCGGTGCAGCTCGAGGAGCCGTTCAGTATCCTGCCGTTGAAGCGGCTGTGCGACAACGTGTGGGACGGAGGCGCGTTCATTTTGTACTCTGGTTCCCATACGACCGCGTTCGCGATGTGAACGCCGATCCTTAAGGACTTTTTCGCCGGCGCATCTCTCCGCCCATCGCCCCTCGGTTTCAATCCCGACACGCCTCGACGCCTTTCAACTTCTTTCAACTGACGCCTTTCAACTCCACCCCGACGTCGCTTCGTATGGAACGAACGACCCAGGCACGGAGCTCTTCTCGACGTCGGAGACGCTCGTGGACCTCAGCGAGGCGGCGTCGGTGGGGATGCGCGAGCCGCTGGCGCAGAGCGTGCCGATCAGCCGGTCGTAGAGGCGGACGTCGGTCGAGAGGTGTACGAGTACGCGTAGTCTATATAGAGAAAAGGTAGTCGTCGATTTGATTTCGTTCCGTTTTCAAATCGCGTCGCGTCCCGTCCCCGTCGACGCCCCCTTCCGCTCTCCTTCATCACTGTGCCGCGTTCACGATCGCCTCCTTCGCGTTCGAGAACGCCCCCACGAGCGCCAACAACTGCATCCGCTCGTGCGTCACGTACGCCAGCCGGTGCTCGACGTCCGCCATCTCCGACACGAGCGCCGCGCGCGCCGTCGGCGGCTGGAGTTGAAAGGCGTCAGAAGCGGAGTTGAAAGGCGCCGAGGGCGGGCGTTGAAAGCGAGGGGTGGGCGGAGAGAGACGCCGGCGAAAGTCCTTAAGGATCGGTGTTCACCACGCCAACGCGGTCGTATGGGAACCGGTGTGTGGGACGCACCATGTGCAGCCGGAAGACGTACTCGCACAGCAGCCTCGCGACGTCGCCGAGCGCGAGCCCGCGCGACGTCTTGATCTCCTCCACCCGCGCCACCGCCTCCGCGAACGGCTCGTTGAGTAACACCCCCGCGATGGCCTCGACGTCCGCGGGGCGCGGTTGCCCGGTCGTCGCGTAGACGGCGTCGGCGTCGAGCGGCGCGGCGGGGTCCTCCTTGGCGAGGTACGACGACTGAGAGTCGTTCGTTCCATACGAAGCGACGTCAGGGTGGAGTCGAAAGGCGTGAGTTGGAGTTGAAAGGCGTCGAGGTGTGTCGGGATTGAAAGCGAGGTGTGGGCGGAGAGAAAGGATGGGCGAACGTCCTTAAGAAACGGCGTGCACCACGCCAACGCGGTCGTATGGGGACCAGTGTGAATACGAACGCGCCTGAAGAATGTTCAGCGTGCGACGCATGTCCCCGGCGCCGAGCGTCTGCACCGCGGCGAGCCCCTCTTCCGTGATCTCCACGCCCTCGCTCGCGACGACGTGCTTGACGCGCTCGCGGACGCTCTCCGGGCCGAGCGGCGCGAACCGGAACCGCGTGCATCGCGACTGCAACGCCGGGATGATCTTAGAGACGTAGTTTCCGATGAGGCAGAAGCGCGTGTGTTTCGTGTATTTTTCAATGACGCGACGCAGCGCGAACTGCGCGTCTTTCGTCATGCTGTCGCACTCGTCGAGGATGATGAGCTTGAACCCGGTCGCGTTGAAGCGCATCGTGGACGCGAAGGATTGGATCTCGTTCCGCACGACGTCGATGCCGCGGTCTGCGAGGAGGAGGAGGGGAAGACGGCGGCGGCGGCGAGGTGAGAAGAGATTCGATCGAGATTCGAGAAGAGGGAGATTCGAGGCGTGCTGCGTGTGGCGGGTCCGCCTCTCGGGCTCTCCCACTTTTTTGAAAAAAACGAGCGCGGGGGGCGCGGGATCTCGCGCGA
>MDSW01147903.1_pt1 | contig 18525 bp, 19 predicted proteins | sample 811171 | NCBI WGS metagenome assembly MDSW01 (sample SAMN05326641, study PRJNA326480) | marine metagenome | isolation source: seawater | place: Atlantic Ocean: North West | collected 2012 | reverse complement strand
TTGAAGGATCAGGCATGTAGCTTGTTAAAAAATGACAAAAATCCATAAAGTTATATTATTATGGTCGGGGAGAAAGGATTCGAACCTTCGACCCCCTGGTCCCAAACCAGGTGCGCTACCAGGCTGCGCTACTCCCCGACTTCCAAGCCTTATAATGATAATATCATTAAAAACAATTATTTAGTTTGAAAAAAAAAGTTTTTAAGATAATTTAAACATATTAGGGGTGCTTAAATGCTGAGATTTATACCCTGCTAACCTGATCTGGATAATGCCAGCGGAGGAAAAATGAAAAAAATTTATCTTTTAACAAGCATATTTTTCTTACTAAGCTTTAATGTAATTGCAAATCCTGCTCAAACAATAACTATTTATACTTATGACTCATTTATTTCAGAATGGGGTCCAGGGCCAATAATTAAAGAAAATTTTAAAAAACGTTTTGATGCTAATATAAATTTTATCTCAGTAAATAGCGCAGCATCATTATTAACAAAAATTATTTTAGAAGGTTCATCAACAAAAGCAGATATAGTTTTGGGTTTAGATATGAATTTATTAGATGAGGCAAACCAATCTAATCTTTTTGAAAAACATTCTTTAAATCATTTGTTTAATAAAATCAATTTACCTATTAATTGGAAAAGTGAAAATTTTATTCCATATAACTATGGTTATTTTGCTTTTGTATATAATAATAAAAAACTTGTTGATCCTCCAAAATCCATGAAAGAATTAATTGATAATAGTAATGTTACAATTGTAATTCAAGATCCAAGAACTTCAACTCCAGGTTTAGGATTGCTTACATGGATGAAGGCTATATATGGAAATGATGTTCAAAAAGAGTGGAAAAAATTAAATAAAAAAATAGTTTCAGTTACTAAGGGTTGGACAGATGCATATTACAATATTTTCTTAGCAGAAGAGGCAGATATGGTTTTAAGTTATACAACATCACCAGCAGCTCATATAATGTTTGAAAATAACTATAATTATTCAGCTATAAGTTTTAGTGAAGGAAATTATATTTCAATAGAATTTGCTGGGATATTAAAATCATCAAAAAATAAATTACTAGCTAAAAAATTTCTAGAATTTATTTTAGATGAAGATTTTCAATCAGTCATTCCTGCAACTAATATTATGTATCCTGTTACAAAAATAAATAATTTACCAGAAGCATACGATTATTTAGATATTCCTATAGCGCTTCAGATAGATCCCAAAATCATCAATATGAACAAGAGTAAATGGATTGAGGAATGGTTAAATGCCTCTTAGATTTTTTGTATACTAATAAATACTTATATTTAACTTTAAGTATATTTAGCTTAATAATAATTTTACCATTCATTGGTATTTTTTCTAAATTAAATATAGATCTGCATTCTTTAATAAGTTTTATAAAAAATAAATATATATTAAGAATTATTTATTTTTCATTTTATCAAGCATTTCTATCTGCTTTTTTAAGTTGTTTAATAGCCATACCTTTTGCTTTAGCGTTGAATAGACATAAAAATTTGAAAATAATTAAAATAATAGTTTCATTATGTGGTTTTTCATTTGTAATTCCATCAATACTTATAGTTTATGCTGTAATTAAACTTTTTGGCAAAAATGGATTTTATAATTATTATTTTAACTTTTATGAGCTTATAGGATTAAATTCTATATACGGCATTGAAGCAATTTTAATTGCTCATGTTTTATTAAATGCACCTTTTGCATCTAGACTTTTTTTTCAAAATTTAAACAATATACCAATTAAGTATTATGAAATATCAAATTCCTTAAATCTTGGTTTTTTTGCAAATATATATAAGTTAGAAATACCTATCATAAAACAAAATTTATTTACTGTTTTTTCTGTAATTTTTTCTTTATGTTTTTTAAGTTTTGCTATTGTAATGACTTTAGGAGGAGGTCCTCTTAATTCAACAATTGAAGTTGCTATATATCAATATGCAATGTTTGAATTAAATTTTAATAATGCTATTTTATTAAGCTTTATTCAAATATTTATATGCATAATTTTTATTTTTATAGGATTTTATAATCTTAAGGGATCAAAATTTTTTGAAATTAATTTTAATAATTTTTTACATCCACATAAAAATTATAAATTTGTTAAAATAATAGATTACTTATTTATATTAATATTTAGCTTATTTCTTTTGTCACCTATAATTTGTGTAATAATAAATTTTATAAATGAAGGACTTGATAAAAACTTTATATTGAAAAGTGATTTTATTAGTGCCTTTTTAAATTCTATAATAATATCTATCTTAACAGGTTTGCTGGTTAGTATATCTGGATTATTTGTTACAATAATACTAGTGCAGAACTATAAAAATACATTTAATCAACAAATATTATTTTTATTAAGTTCATCAATACTGATAATCTCTCCAATTATATTTAGTCTTGGTTATTTCATAATTCTAGGAGAGTATAGATATATATCATTTTTTAGTTTTTTAATTGTTATATTGATAAATAGTATTTTTTTAATCCCTTTCTCTATATTAATTTTATTTAATAATATTAAAAATATTTTTTTAAGTTTTGAAGATTTTCAAAAAACCTTTAGAATTAAAATATCTGATTACTATAAAATAATATTTCCTCTTATAAAAAAAAACTTATTATATGTATTTTCATTTTCAACAGTAATTACAATTGGGGATTTTACAATAATTTCATTTTTTCGAAATCAAGATTTTGAAACTCTTCCATCTTTATTATTTAAATTAATTTCAGCTTATAGATTTAATGAAGCTTCATTTGTTGCAGGATTTATTTTAATATTAAGCTTAATTATATATTTTTTTATTGATAATTTTATTTATAAAGTTAAACCAGCCAAAAGTACGTGCACATAAATACTGGCAACATAACCTAAAAAGATTACTGGTGTCCATTTTAAATGACCAAAAAATGTATAGTACCCTCTGGCTTGTCCCATAAGCGCAACTCCTGCAGCGGAACCAATTGACAATAAACTACCGCCCACACCAGTTGTTAAAGTAACAAGTAACCATTGATCAATTGACATCTCTGGTCTCATAGTAATAACTGCAAACATTACAGGGATATTGTCTACAATTGCTGATAAAATTCCTACAATTGAATTTGCAATAGTTGGACCAAGTCCATCATATAAAAATTCTGAAACTAATGTTAAGTATCCAATAAATCCTAAACCCCCTACACTTAAGATAACACCGAAGAAAAATAAAAGCGTGTCCCATTCAGCTTTAGATATTTTTTTAAAAAAATCAAATTTTTCATCTTCAGTATTTGGATCATAAGTTATCTTTAAATAAAAAGAAAATAATCCGAGCAAACCAAGACCAAACATCATTCCAAGCATTGGAGGTAAATGTAAAAAATTATGAAAATTAACAGCACTAAAAATTGTAAAGAGACCTAGAAAAATTATAAATTTACCACCTCTCTTAATATAAACAACTTCAGAAGTAACACTAGGGTTTTCTTTTGGAATAAAAAAATACATAATAGTAGCTGGGATTATATAATTAATAACTGAGGGTATAAAAATTTTAAAAAAAGTAAAAAATTCGACAATACCTGCTTGCCAAACCATTAAAGTTGTAATGTCTCCAAAAGGACTATAAGCCCCGCCTGCATTCGCTGCAACAACAATATTAATACAACCTATAGATAAAAATTTAGAATTACCTTTGCCACATGCTAACAAAACTGAGCACATTACTAAAGCAGTTGTTAAATTATCAGCTATGGGAGATAAAAAGAAAGTAATAATGCCTGTGAAAATAAAAAGTTGTCTAAAGCTGAAACCTCTAGATGTAAGCTGATAACGAACAAAATTAAAAACTTGTCTTTCCTCTAGAGCATTAATGTATGTCATTGCAACCAATAAAAATAAAAATAATTCTGCAAATTCCAAAATATTATGTTCTAATGCATATTCAATTTCATGGGCAATTTCTTTATCTGAAGAAAAATGGAAAGCTATTATTCCCCAAATAACTGCTGCAGAAATAATAACTGGTTTGGATTTCCTTAAATGACTAAATTCTTCAGCCATTACAACAGCATAAGCAACAACAAATACTAATAAGCTAAGTATTCCAACATATGATGTAGTTAAATTTATTTCCATTTTTTTAAATTAAATTTTATGACGTCTTTATTAATGTTAAAATCATATAAATTATTATGCATTGCTTCGTCAATAAAAACACACGATTTAGGGTCATTAGCTTTTGAAAATAATTTTTTGCTATGGGAATGAGGTATCACTTCATCTTTTTTGCCACTGATTATTAGTACAGGTGATAAAATCTTAGAAATTTTAGAAATGTTATCAAATTTATCTAAAATTAAATATTTTACTGGATATATTTTATATCTTTTTTGCGCAATATCAGCAATAGAAGTAAAAGGTGCTTCTAAGACTACTGATTTAAAAGAATATCTCGTGGCTAATTCTACAGCAACTCCAGTTCCTAAAGACTCCCCATACAAAACAATATTTTCATTTTTTGTTGACGTCGATGATTTGATCCAATTTAAAGCACTCTCGCCATCTTCATATAAATTTAATTCACTTGGATATCCCTTATTACCACTGTATCCTCTCCAGGCTAAAAGTAAAACCCCCCAACCTTTTTGAATATACCTATCTATTCTGTAACTTCTTTCTCCAATATCAAAAGAATTTCCATGGAAATAGAGAAGTGTAGGGTTATCATCTTTAGGTTTTGAGTACCAAGCTAATAACTTAACACCATCAGATGTTAATATTTCTAACTCTTCTATATTACTTAGTCCATACTCTGATGGTGTTCTGGGAACGCCTGATACATTAAAAAGTATTTTTCTCTGGAAAAAAAATAGAAAAAATCCAAAAAAAAAGTATATTGCTATTGCAGAAATTATATACTTAGCCATATAAATATGTATATAAACAAAACTATTATATGTTAAATAAAATTAAACCATTCGATCCTTTAAGTGATTTTAATAAAGCCATAAAAACACTTCAAAAAAACAATATAAGACCTACAAAACAACGTATGGTTTTAGCAAAGTTACTATTTGAAAAAGGTAGAAGGCATATTTCTGCAGAAGAATTATATGATGAAGTTAAAGATAGTGATAGAAAAATATCTTTAGCTACAATCTACAATACTTTAAAGCAATTTTCATCAATAGGTTTAATTAGAGAAATTGTAGTAGATCAAAATAAATCACTATATTGTACTAACAATGAATCTCACTATCATCTTTATATTGAAGATGAAGGCAAAATCATTGATATTCCTACACAAAATATTGACTTAAATATATCTTCTATTCCTGCTTGTTTAAAACTACATAATATAGATGTAATCGTTAGAATCAGGACTCTTAAGGAAAAAAATATTAATTAAATCGAATGACCAATAAAGTATTATGGTCACCAAAAAATAAAATTAATAAATTACAAGAGTTTCAAAAAAAAAATATTTCAAAAATAAAAAAAAATACATACTCTAATTTACATGATTGGAGTATAAAAAACAAAAAAGAATTTTGGTCTTCTATTTGGGATTTTACAAATATAATTGGAGAAAAAAAAGAGCCGTATATTCAAAAAGAAAAAGATTTTCTAAATTCAATATTTTTTAAAAAATCAAAATTAAATTTTACAGAAAATTTATTAAATAAAAATAATGATAAAGATGCTATAGTTTTTTTTTCAGAACAAAAATTTGAAAGAAGAGTAACTTGGAATGAATTAAATAAAAAAGTTGATGTTATTTCAAAATATTTAATAAAAATTGGAATTAAAAAAGGTGATCGTATAGCTGGTATTTTACCAAATATACCTGAAACTGTAATCGCATTCCTAGCTACATCAAAAATTGGAGCTATTTGGTCTTCTTGTTCTGCAGACTTTGGGCCCAATGCTATTTTAGATAGATTTATACAAATCAAACCTAAAATCTTAATTATTTCAAATGAATACTACTATAACAACAAAAAAATAGATACTTTAAAAAATATACCTAAAATATTGAAAAAATTACCTTCAATTAAAAATGTAATAATTATTCCTTATGATCATAATAAAAGAAATATTAAGAAGCAAAGTTTTTCATATAATATTTGGAATGAAATAATTGATAAAAATTATTCCTCCTTAGAAACTACTTACAAAAAATTTGAATTTAACACGCCTTTATATATTCTTTTTTCAAGCGGAACTACAGGCCCTCCAAAATGTATAGTACATGGAGCTGGAGGATCGTTAATTCAACATAAAAAAGAACATCAGCTACACTGCAATATAAATAATAACGATAAAGTATTTTATTTCACAACATGTGGGTGGATGATGTGGAATTGGCTTGTCTCATGTTTAGCCAGTCAAGCTACTATATATCTTTATGATGGATCTCCATTTTATCCTTCGACTGATTATTTATTTAATATAATTGAAAAAGAAAAAATTACTTTTTTTGGAACTGGGGCCAAATATTTAGATTTCTTAAAACAAAAAAAAATCAATATTAAAAAAAAATATAAATTGAAATCTTTAAAAACATTAGCTTCAACTGGGTCTCCTTTAATGCATGAAACTTTTAAATTTGTTTATAAAAACATAAAAAAAGATATTCATTTAACCTCCATTAGTGGTGGTACAGATATTGTTTCTTGTTTTGTTTTAGGTAATCCAAACAAACCTGTGTATGCCGGTGAGATTCAAGTTAAAGGATTAGGTATGGATGTAGATATTTTTAATGAAAATGGAAAATCTATAAATAATAAAAAGGGTGAGCTTGTATGCAAATCAACTTTTCCATCAAAGCCAGTTTTTTTTTGGAATGATCCAAAAAATAAAAAATTTATTGATACATATTTTAAAAAATTTAAAAATACATGGTATCATGGAGATTTTGCTAAAAAAACTAAAAATTTAGGTTTCATTATTTATGGACGATCTGATGCTACTCTAAATGCTGGTGGAGTCAGAATAGGAACAGCCGAATTGTATCGTGTAGTAGAAAATATTGAAGAAATAAATGAATGCTTAGCAGTAGAACATAATAAAAAAAATGATACTGATGTTATTTTATTTATAAAATTAATCAAAAAAAATAAATTTAGTAATAAGTTGATTGAAAAAATCAAAATAAAAATTAAAACATCACTTTCACCTAAACATGTTCCTAAAAAAATATTTTATGTTGATGACATTCCTAAAACAAAAAGTGGGAAAATAGTTGAATTAACAATAAAAAAAATTATTAATAAAGAAAAAATAAAGAACTTAAGCAGTTTAATTAATCCTGAATGTCTATCGCAGTACAAATCAATTGCTAAAAATTTAAATTATGAATAAAATACATAAAACATTTTTATATATATAATTTATTATGCCAAAAAAAATTGTAATTTCTCGTATAGGTGGACCAGAAGTTTTAGAATATGTTGACTACGATATATCTAATAAAATTGGTGATAATGATGTTCGTATTAAACAAACTGCAATTGGATTAAATTATATTGATACATATCATAGAAGTGGCATCTATCCTTTACCTCTTGAATTTCCAATATGTCCAGGTCTCGAAGCGGCAGGAACAATCATAGGTAAAGGTGCTAATGTTAAAAATTTTGATGAAGGTGATAAAGTTTGCTATGCTTCCACCCCTATTGGAGCTTATTGCGAAATACGTGATTTTCCTGCAGACAAAACTATCAAAATACCATCAGAAATATCAGAAGATTTTGCTGCCTCAATTTTATTAAAGGGCATGACAGTAGAATATTTATTTGAGCGACTTTACAAAATAAAAAAAAATGAATTTATCCTTTTTCATGCTGCTGCAGGAGGGGTTGGATTGATAGCTTGTCAGTGGGCAAAATCAATTGGATGCAAAATGATAGGTACTGTTAGTAGCAAAGAGAAAGGTCAATTAGCATTAGAAAATGGATGTAGCCATATTATAAATTATTCAAAAGAAAATGTAGTTCAAAAAGTAAAAGAAATAACTAATGGCAAAGGTGTTCCTGTTGTTTTTGATGGAGTTGGAAAAGATACATTTAATGACTCATTAGAATGCTTAGACTATAGAGGACTTTTTGTGTCATTTGGTCAATCTTCAGGTATGGTACCTGAAGTAAACTTGCATAAAACATTTAACCCAAAAAGTTTATATTATACTAGACCGACATTGATGCATTATACTTTAAATAGGGAAGAGTTAGAAATTTCTTCAAAAACATTATTTGATAAAATAGAAAATAATTTTATTAAAAATCATATATTTAAAAAAATAGAATTAAAAAATGCTTCAAAGGCTCACGAAATTTTACAAAATAGAAAATCTTCAGGTTCAATAATTTTAAAGCCATAAATTCTATGGCGACCCCTAGGAGAATCGAACTCCTCTTTTCAGGATGAAAACCTGATGTCCTAACCGATAGACGAAGGGGTCTATAAAATTGTTTATAGTTGATAAGTTTAAATATTTCAAATTATTTAATCGATTATCATTATATCTTTTATTATTATTTGAGGTTTAATATTATCACTAAAATTATCTTTTTTAACATTACAAGAGATAGCAAATTTATGTTTCTTAAAATTTAATAAATAATCACCTAAAATTGTTCCTATACAATTGAAACATATACCTTTTAAATTAACTGAAAAATCATTACTAAAAAAAATCAATAGATGTTTATCTTTTAAAATTTTTACACTATTTATAACCATATCATCGATAATAAATTTTGGTTCTTGATTTCCAGCACCAAAAGGCTCCATTAAATCAATATTTTCTAATAAATCATTATTTATTTCATTTATTTTTAAAATTGAATCAAATTTTTCAACTTTTTTAAATAATATATCTGAAAATTTTGATAATTTATTTTTTAAAAAAATTTCAAATTTATTTAATTGAACTTTTTTAACTTGAAATCCTGCAGCCATTTTATGTCCGCCACCACCTGATAAAATATCTAAATTCTTTGCTTCTAAGATAATATTTCCTAGATCAATATTATTAATAGAACGAGCAGAACCAATGCCACTTGATCCATTGAATGAAACTACCAAAGTAGGTTTATAATATTTAGATAATAATTTGCTAGCAATTATTCCGAGCACCCCGTTATGCCAATTATTACCATAGACTAAAATAAATTTTTCATCACTTTGATGTTCACATTGTTTTAATGCTTCTTCATAAATATCATTTTCAATTAATTTTCTTTTTTTATTTAGCAATAATAATTTTCTACTTATAGACTCAATTTCTAAATCATTTTTTGTAGTTAATAATTTTGAGGGTAATGATGAATCTTCTATTCTACTTGCTGCATTTAGTTGCGGACCAATAACAAAACCTAGATCACTTGCTGTTGGAGTTGTTATTAAATTAGCATTGTCAATCATTTTTGAAATAGCTTTATTTTTTCTTGATTTAATAATATCTAATCCATTTTTTACGAAAACTCTGTTATATTTTGTTAAATTAACAACATCACATACAGTACCTAAAGCGACTAAATCTAAAAAATTTAATAAGTTAGGTTCAGTATTATTTTTTTTAAAATAATTATTTAATCGTAAATTTTTGCGTAAAGCCATTAAAAATAAAAAAGTCACGCCTACAGCTGCTAAATCATAAAAATGATTATTTTCATCATATCTATTAGGATTAATAACGGAATGTACTTTTGGAAGTTTTTCTTCGCTTAAATGATGATCAATTACTATAATATCTATTGATGAATATTTTGGATTATCTAAAACATCAAATGAAGTAGTGCCACAGTCTAAAGTAAAAATTATACTTATTTTTTCATTAAACATCTCATCTATTAATCTTAAATTTGGTCCATAACCTTCGGTTAATCTATTAGGAGTTTTAATCAAAATATTATTGTTAAAATTTTTTAAAAAATTAAATAAAATTGAAGCTGAAGTAGAACCATCCACATCATAATCTGCTATAATACCTATTTTTTCATTTTTTTTTAATGCTTCAATTGTTCTTGAAACAGCATTTTTCATATCTTTTAATAAAAATGGATTAGGAATTTGATTTTCAATAATAGGATTTAAATAATTATTTACTTCGTTATCTTCAATGTTTCTTGATAATAATAATTTAGATAAAAAAGGTGAAATATTATTTTTTTGACTTGAAGAAAGAACAAGTCTATCTTCACATTCTTCAATTTCCCAATAACTTCCTAATAAAGACTTGTTTTTATATTTTTCATTTTTAAGATTCATCAATTGGTATAATCACAATTTTTTCCAAAACAAAATCTTGTTTTTCAATATTATCAATAGCTTTAAGCAATTTATCTTTTTCTACTTGATGTGTAGAAATAATAATAGGAATAGGCTGTTCAGTATTATCCGGCAATTGGAGCATTTTTTGAATAGAAATATTTGAGTCATTAAAATAACTAGTAATTTTTGATAAAACCCCAGCTATATCTTTAGTCATAATTCTAAGATAATATGCCGATTTAATATTTAATATATTTATTTTATCAATTTTTTTTAAATTATTAATTTTATAACCTAACGAATTTATATTTGATTGAGATGAAATTTCATATAAATCAGAAATTACAGAACTAGCTGTAGCTTTACCCCCTGCTCCCTCTCCTTCTAAAAATAATGAATCTAAATGATCTGTTTGAATATTTATAGCATTTAGGACGCCATCAACATTTGCTAAAGGTTTTGAGCTATTAATTAATTTAGGTTCTGTTACACAATATAATTTATTATTAATTATTGTTGCTTCAGAAATTAGTTTAATTTTGTAACCTAACTTTTTTGCATTAACTATATCTTCAATTTTAATCTTAGATATTCCAGTAATATGATTATTCTGAAAATTAATTTCAACTCCAAAAGATAAAGATGCTAATAATGTTAGCTTATGTGCAGAATCTAAACCACCAATATCTAGTTCTGATTCTTTTGGGGAAGTATAACCTTTTGATTGCGCTATGGAAATAACATCATCAAAATTTAAATTTTCATTTTCCATTGTAGTTAAAATATAATTAGTTGTTCCATTTAAAATACCTGATATTTTTTTTATATTATTCAAAAAAATATTATTTTTTAATACTTTAATAATTGGTATTCCTCCTGCAACTGCAGCTTCATAAAGTAATAAAACATTATTATTTTCAGCAATTTTAAAAAGTTCAAATCCATTTTTTGCTAATAAAGCTTTATTAGCTGTAACAACGTGTATTTTTTTCTCTAAAGCATTTTTAACAAGATCAAAACTGATACCTTTTTCGTCTCCTATTAACTCTATTAATACTTGACAATTATTTATTTTTAAAAGATCCAATGGATTGTCGAACCATTTTAATGAATCAATATTACAATCTCTTTTTTTTGAAATATTTTTTGCAGAAACTCCTAAAATATTAAAATTCAATGAAGCTTTTGAATTATAGATACTATTATTGGATTCGATTGAAGAAACTACACTAGAACCTACATTTCCTAATCCAGCAATGCATATATTTAATGACTTCATTTTTAATCAGTATTATTTATCTTGTTTAAACATTCAGATAATTCTCTTTTATCAGTATTAGTAAGATTACACAAATCAATAGACTCTTCTTCAGTAATCACTAATTGATCAAATTCAGGTACAGAATCAAGATCTGGATAACCACATGAATAAATAATCAAAAAAAATAAATAAAAAAAATATTTCATTATAAATCTTTTAATGATTTAGTTTCATTTAAATCTGAAATAATATTGAAACATTGTATTGCTTGACCAGCTGCACCTTTTATTAAATTATCTATTAAAGAAACTATTATAATTTTAGAATATTCATAATGATCAAATAATTTTATTATACAATTATTTGTATTTTGGATTGCAAAAAAATCTGCTTTTTGGTCTTCTTTAAAAAAATGTAAAAATTTTGAATCACTGCAAAAATTTTCAAATATAGAAACAATTTCATCACGTTTGATTCCTTCGTTTAAATCACAATAAATTGTAGACATCATTCCTCTAAATACTGGAAGAATATGAGGGTTAAAAGAAAATCTTACAGTTTCAGAAGAATACTTATTAAGCTCTTGTTGAATTTCACAAATATGTCTATGTTTATTAGTATTGTAATTATAAAAATTATAATCTTTTTTGTTTTTTATATTTTCTAAATGAAATTTCTTTCCAGCTCCACTATATCCTGATTTAGAATCAATTATAATATTATGATTTTTAATTAAATTATTTTTTAAAAGTGGGTATAAAGGCAATAATATAGATGTTGGATAGCAACCAGGTACACTAACTGAATTTTTATTTAATAATTCAGATTTATTAATTTCTGTTAAACCGTATACAAATTCGTTTAATAATTCAGGACATGAATGTTCATTATTATAGGTATTATTATAGATTGATACGTCATCTAATCTAAAATCTGCAGATAAATCTATTACTTTAGTTTTGTTATGTAATATTTTAACATATTTATGAGATGCTCCATGAGGCAGACATAAGAAAACCACATCATTATTAATTGATTCTATTTTATTATTTAGTTTAAGTTTTGGTAAAACGTTTTTTTTAATATTTGTGTCAAAAGAACTAATATCTAAATCAGGAGAATTTTCACAACCTAAGAAATTAATTTTTACATTAGGATGTCTAATAAGAATTTTAACAAGTTCTAAACCAACATAGCCTGTCGAGCCTAAAACGGCTACTGAAATTAATTTATTCATAAGTAGTTTATCTTTTTGAAAACTGATAGCTTCGTCTAGCTTTTGCTAATCCTGGTTTTTTTCTTTCAACGACCCTTGAATCTCTAGTTAAAAAACCAACTTTTTTTAGAGCAGGCCTAAAGCCTATATCATATATTGTAAGAGCTTTACTTATTCCGTGACGTATTGCTCCAGCTTGTCCTGATAACCCTCCTCCTTTAACTGTAGCATTAATCTCATATTCATTAATAGCTTTAATAATTTCAAGAGGTTGATTTATTATCATTTGTAGTACTGGTCTTGAAAAATATTTTTCAATTGACTTTCCATTTACTAAAATTTTACCATCACCTTTTTTTAACCAAACTCTTGCAACAGAATTTTTTCTTTTTCCTGTTGCATATGCCCTACCTTTATTATCTAATTTTATTTCTGTATTTGTTGATTCTTGTTCCATATTATTATCTTTTAACATTTTTGCTATTAAGTTTAGAAATATCTATGATTTGCGGTTTTTGTGAATTAAGAGTATGCTCAGGTCCAGAAAAAATTTTACAATTAGATAATTGTTTGGTGCCCAAAGGGCCTCTTGGTATCATGCGTTTAATTGCTAACTTAATTATATCATTAGATTTATTTTTCATTTTAAGTTTTTCAGGATTAGTTTCTTTAAGACCTCCAGGATACCCTGTATGTCTATAATAAATTTTATCTGATTCTTTTTTTCCAGTTAAATATATTTTATCAGAATTAACAATAATCAAATTATCTCCACAATCTTGATTTGGCGTATATTCAGGTTTATCTTTTCCCCTAAGAATATTCGCAGAAATAACTGCTAGTCTTCCTAAAACTGCATTTTCTGCATCTATTAATATCCATTTTTTTTTAATTTCAGACTTTTTTAAAGAAAAAGTTTTCATTTTGGTGCTCATATATTTTTAAGTATTTAAGTCAATAAATTAATAAAAAAAATATAAAAAAAAGACTAAAATTATCAAATATTATAAATTTATGATATTTTTTAACTTCGTTGATATATCTTTAAGATGATCGATATCAATATTTCTTAGATTTTTCTTTTTATCTATAAAATCAATATATTTTTTATTTAATTTCTTTTTAGGTTGTTTTGTAATTATTTTATTAGCTAAATCTAAAGAATAGTTATACTTTCCATTTTGATACAATGTTTTTTGCAAATTATCAATTTTTGTAATATTTTCTTGATTAAAAAATCTTTGTTTTTTGTTATTAAGTCTTGTTGATATACCGTCAAACTTAGAGTCCCAATATCTAATTACGTGTTTGTTAATGTTTAATAATTTAGATACCTCATCAATAGAAATATATTTTTTTTCAATCATTTATTTCCTTATTTAATAAATTTATAATTTTTTTACTAGGAATAAATGAAATAACGTTCCGTGGTTTAATCATAACATCTTCTTTAGTTTTAGGATTCCTGCCTATACGTTCATTTTTATGTTTTAATTTAAATGTTCCAAAATTATGAATTTTAACTTGCTTTGATTTAATTAATCCTGAAATAATTTCATCAATAATATCATTAACTAAATCATTACAATCTTTTTTGCTTAAGCCAAATTCAATGTTAATAAATTCAGCTATTTCATCTCTAGTTATATTTTTCATAATTAATTAAATATTTTCAAATTTGTTTCTTATTCTTCCATTAATATCATTTTTTATAAAATCATAACAGCGATTAATAGCGCATGAAAAAGCATATGGTGAAGCACTGCCATGACTTTTTACAGAAACTCCATTAACACCAATAAAAGTTGCACCATTATATTTATCAGGATTTATTTGATCTTTAAATTTAATTAAATCTTTAGATAAAATTTTATAAGCAATATTATTAAAAATAGATTTATGAAAAATTTCTTTTAAATTTCCAGTTATATATTGAGACATTCCTTCTGCTGTTTTTAAAATAATATTACCTGTATATCCATCAGATATCATAATATCACATAATCCTGAAGTAATTTTGTCAGGTTCAACAAAACCTAAAAAATATTTATTTAAGAAACTTTTTTTAATAAGGTCTGAAGCTTCTTGTAAGAATTCTAAGCCTTTATTATTTTCAGTACCTATATTTATAATACCAATTTTTGGCTCAATATCTTTTTTAATAATAGAATGATAGCAAAAACCCATTACGGAAAATTGAAATAAATTTTTAGCATCTACTGAAACGTTTGCTCCAAGATCAAGCATAATTGAAAAATTTTTTTTGTTTGGAATAATAGAACAAATTGCTGGTCTATCAATTCCATTAATCATTCCTAAAATTAATCTAGATAAAATCATTAATGCGCCAGTATTTCCTGCAGATACAAATCCAAAATTATTATTATTTTTTACAAGCTCAAGACCCTTATAAATACTACTATCTTTTCTATTTCTGATAATATCGCTTGCACTGTCATCATTGGATATGTTTTCAGAGGTATGAATAATCTCGTGATTAAAAATTTTATAATTATTTAATTTTATAGTATCATTGATTTTATTCTCATCTCCTAACAAAATAATTTGAGTATCTTGATTTTCTTTAAGGAAAATACTTATGCCTTCAATAGTTTTGTTTGGTGAATCATCTCCACCCATTACATCAATAGCAATGGTAATTTGATTCTTGTTCATCAAAAAATATTTATTTTGGTTTCTTTGATTTTATTATTTGACGTCCATTATACATGCCTGTCGATTTATCCAGTCTATGTGATATTCTTGGTTCACCAGATTCTTTATCTTCAATAACATTAATTAATTTTATAGAATCATGAGATCTACGCATGTTTCTTTTTGATTTCGAAGTTTTTCTTTTAGGAACTGCCATTATAAAAAAGCTTATTATTGATATTAAAGGTTTATGCAAGTATTAAATAAATAATTTATTTAAAATTGATTTATTAATTTCATTTTTTTCAGATCTAACAATCAATTCTTTGCAATTTTTAAATAAATATCTAACTTTTTCTGTATTTGATTTTGATATATCTATAATATTTAAATTGATCATATATTTTTCAAAATTTTCAAAACTATTATCTTGGAAAATATTTTCTAATTTTTTAACTCTAAAATAAAACTTGTTAACAGTTTTTTTCACATGTTTACCAATTTTCATATCTCCAACACCATTAATTCTAAAAGAATTATCTAAATCATCTGTAAACAAATTCATAAGTTCCTGGCATATTTTTTTGTTGATTTTATTATGATTATTTTTGGTACCAAAAAAGAAACAAAATAATAATAATGTATTAATTTCAAAAGCTAAGTTAAAATAGTTTTTATTAAACAAAATACCATTAGAAACAATACGTTTGTTTGTATTAATTATTTGAATATATATATTTTTAGCTATTATATTTTCTTTATTTTGTTTAGACTTAAAATAATGTAGAATCATATAATGTTTATAATGCGAATTCTCTTAATTTTGACCTTTTCTATATTATTTATATCTAATTGTTCAGAAAAAATATCTTATTCAGGAAAAATTATAGATGATGATATAACCAAATTTTCTAAATTAGTTAATAAAAACTCCGTAATTATTGAATTAGGTCAACCAAATTTTATAGATCCTATTGAAAATAAATATTTTTATTTTTCAGAAAAATATAAATATAAAAATATTTTTGATAGAAAAATTGAAAATAGAACTATCCTAGTTTTTAATTTTAACAAGAAAGATCAAATAATTACATTTGATACTTATGATTTATCTGATCAACAAAATATAGAATTTAGCAAGGCAACTACATCCAATGAACTAATTGAAAGAGGTTTGATGGAAAAAGTATTTGGGGGCGTTGGCAAAACCTATATACCTAACACCCCATAAAATTATATTGATAAAGAAGCTAGTAGCAATAATGCAACTATATTAGTAATTTTAATCATTGGATTAACAGCAGGTCCGGCAGTATCTTTATAAGGATCGCCAACTGTATCTCCTGTTACTGCTGCTTTATGAGCCTCGCTTCCTTTGCCTCCGTGATTGCCATCTTCTATATATTTCTTTGCATTATCCCAAGCTCCTCCACCAGCAGTCATGCTTATAGCAACAAATAAACCTGTAATAATAACTCCTAATAGAAGAGCGCCTAAACAAGCTAATGCAGCTGTTTGTCCTGCAATAAATAAAATAATATAATAAACGATTATAGGAGATAATACTGGTAGCATGGATGGGATTATCATTTCTTTTATAGCTGCCTTAGTCAATATATCTACACATTTGCCATATTCGGGCTTTCCTTTACCTTCCATGATGCCAGGGATTTCCTTAAATTGTCTCCTTACTTCTTCAACTACTGCTCCTGCTGCTCTTCCTACAGCAGTCATACTCATAGCTCCAAATAAGTAAGGTAATAGACCTCCTAATAAAAGTCCCACAACTACATACGGATTTGATAAATCAAAAGAAACTTCTAGACCATAATGAGATACATCTTCAGTATAAGCAGCGAATAAAACTAATGCCCCTAATCCTGCAGAGCCAATTGCATAACCCTTTGTAACAGCTTTAGTTGTATTCCCAACAGCATCAAGCGCATCTGTTGTCTTTCTTACTTTATCATCAAGTTCAGACATTTCAGCTATACCACCAGCATTATCAGTAACTGGTCCATATGCATCCAAAGCAACTACCATTCCAGCTAACGCAAGCATTGTTGTAACAGCTATAGCAATTCCAAATAGTCCTGCTAGCGAATAAGTTGTTATAATTCCTGCTATGATAATTATAGCAGGTAAAGCTGTAGCTTCTAAACTGATTGCTAAACCTTGAATGACATTAGTTCCATGACCTGTAGTTGAAGCTTTAGCTATACTTTGAACAGGTCTATAATTTGTTCCAGTATAATATTCAGTAACCCAAATAATTAATCCAGTAATAATTAATCCAAGTAATCCACAATAAAATAATGATGAACCCGTAATTCCTATTCCTATCTCATTAAGTTCAGTGCTCATGCCTACAACATGATCAGTAATAAAATATAACAAAATTGCAGAAAGAATAGCTGAAACTAAAAATCCTTTATACAAAGCTAACATTATATTTTCACTATTACCCAATCTTACAAAATAAGTTCCAATTATGCTTGCAATTGTGCAAACTCCTGCAATAGACAATGGGTACATCATCATTTTACTAGTTAATTCTCCAGTAAAGAAAATTGAAGCAAGTACCATTGTAGCTACAACAGTAACAACATAAGTTTCAAATAAATCTGCAGCCATTCCTGCACAGTCACCGACATTATCTCCAACATTATCTGCAATAACTGCTGGGTTTCTTGGATCATCCTCTGGTATTCCAGCCTCTACTTTTCCAACAAGGTCTGCTCCAACATCAGCACCTTTAGTAAAAATTCCACCGCCTAATCTAGCAAAAATTGAAATCAAAGAAGCTCCAAATCCAAGAGAGACTAGAGGAGCAACTATTAATCTTCCTTCAAAATTTCCAGAATTATCTAATACAAAATAATAAGCAGCAACAGACAAAAGAGCAAATCCAGCAACTAACATACCTGTTACAGCTCCAGCTTTAAATGATACAGATAAACCTTCAGCTAAAGATGAACTTGCTGCTTGCGTAGTTCTAACATTTGATCTCACAGATATGTTCATGCCAACATAACCTGCTGCTCCAGAAAAAAAAGCTCCTATTAAAAAACCAATTGCTGAAAATAAATCAAAAAT
>MDSW01214328.1_pt1 | contig 18528 bp, 7 predicted proteins | sample 811171 | NCBI WGS metagenome assembly MDSW01 (sample SAMN05326641, study PRJNA326480) | marine metagenome | isolation source: seawater | place: Atlantic Ocean: North West | collected 2012 | reverse complement strand
GGGGGGGGGGGGGGGGTGGGGGGGCGCGCCTCCATCGCGACGAGCGCGATGGAGCCCCGCGCTCGATCGACGGTTTCCGCAACCCGTCGCATCGGCGAAAAGCGTCCGCGCGGCCGGAGGGTTTCCGGCGCACGGCGACGCGAGGCGCGCGCCTCTGCGAGAATTCGCTCGCGCGGGGAAAGGGAAGGGTGCGCACCAGTCACGCGGACGAGGGTTTCCTTGCCCGAGAGATCGGTGACGTGCTGCGTTCGCGGGCGGGCGGGAGGGTTCGGCGTCAGTCGGCGTGTGCAGTCTCTAGGGTTTTACGCTGTTCGGAGCAGACCGCGCCTGCGGCGTCGACCGGAGTGTCGAGCGGGATGCGCACCACGAAGGTGTCGTTGAACGACGCGAAGATGTGCGCGACGCCGAACACGTGCTCGCCGTCGCGAGGGTTGGGCATGTGGGGCTTAACCTCCTCCACGACCGGGGCGGCGACCTTCTCTTCTTCTTCAGCCTGCGCGAATCGACGACGATGTGGATGTCGAGGTTAGCGGACGTTCCGGGATCGGTCGCGGGGGGGTCGATCGAGGCGCGCGAGGACGGGCCGCGAGGCGGAGTTGACGCGGGCGCAAGGGCGCACGATGCGCACCATGATTGCTTGCTGGTATCCGATGCGTCTAGTCGGCGCACAGATGTAAGAGGGCCGGACGACCGCGCTGCTGGGTATTTGTTCTGCCTCACACCGGTACTTCAGCTCGCGGCGCGCTTCAGGACTTTTCGGCAGTGATGAAGAGCCGCGTCCCCGCGGCGACGCTTTCATCATTCCATTCCATCCACGGAGCGACCGCCGGCGCGAGGCCGCACCCTTTCGCACGCCCGTCGCCTCGTCTGCCGCCGCACTCCAACCCAGGTGAATTCGTGCGCGCGTCTCACGATGGGCCTCGGCATGAGTTCGCGCGCGGGGCTTCCGCACTTTCGGGGCAAGCGCGGCGATCCCTCAGAGCGGCCCCCGCGACGTCACGAGACGACGTTCTTACTCGGCCTCGTCGCCTTCGCCGTCGTCACCGCGACGTGGACGTCATTGCTCCCGTCCGCCGCCCTCCCCGGGGTTCGGCGCGGTGAGTTTCGCCCCGCAATCGCGGGCGCGGATGATCCCGCGATCGGCTCAGCGCGCGACGCCCTCGGCTCGACCCTCCGCGGCTCCGCCGGGTCGCTCCCGCGGCTCTCGCTGGACGGATCGCGCCGACTGGTCCTCGCGAGCCACGGCCGGTTGATGTGGTTCGACGTGGACACGAAAGCAACGGAGGTTATTCACGAGGGTCGCGGCGTGTACTATGGCGTCTTTCCCGCCTCCGAGTCGAGCCCAGGCGCGAGCCCTGAGAGCGTCTGGGTCGTGTCGCGGCCGCACAACTGGCGCCCGAAGAGCACGAAAGAGGCTCTGTTGAAGATCGACCTGCGATCTGGCGCGCTGACGGACGAGGTCCAGATACCGAGCCACTTCACCCACGACGCCGTGCGCGTGCGCGACCGCGTGTACGTCGCGGACACGGGCGGGGGCGCGGTGCGGGAGCTCGCTTTCCCGAGCATGCGCCCCACGGGGAGGTCCGCCCCCGTCACGGTGAAGGAGCACGTCAACACCCTCGCGCCCGTCGTCGCGAGCGACGGCGCGCCCACCGGCCGGGTGTGGGCTCTGCTGCATAACCTCGGCGAGAGCAAACTGGCGCTTCTGGACATGAACAGCGGCGAGCGCGTGCGCGAGATCAAGCGCGTCGGGAACAAGGCGCACGGCCTCGTGCCTTGGGACGGGGGATTCCTGATTCTCAACTCGGGCGAGGGCCAGCTGTGTCATTTCGTCCCCCCCGGAGAGGACGAGGGCCCCAATGCGCGCGGCGACCTGCAGGTGCTCTGGGAGGACACGCAGAAGACGTTCATGAAGGGTTTAACCGTTGTGGATGGCGTGGCGTACTTCGGCATCGCCGAGTTCGGCGGCCGCGCCGAACGAGACAGCTCGGAGAAGACGGCGGAGGTGGCGGCCTTCGACCTCGCGCGGGGCGCATTTTTGTGGCGAGAGACGGTTCGCACGAACGGCTTGCTCAACATCGTCGCCGCGCCGCACGTCGCGGAGCACTCTACGTACCTCCCCGTGGCCGCCTGGCGCGCCGCCGCTCTCGGTGACGCGGCCGCGCGAGCTGGCGGAGAAATCCGGGAAGAGGCGCTTCATAACTCGCCGCGGGAGCATCACAGGGCGGGGCGCCGCGCGGGCCGGCACAGAGACGAGCGCGGCGCCGCCAACCCCCGCGCGTCGAACAAGCTCGCTCCCTCCGGGGTGCGGTGGATCGACCTCCCTCAGAAAGCCTTAGGCGAGGTCGCGGACGCGGACGATTTGCTCATCCAGCACGGCTCGGTGGACGTCTCGGCGTTGCGCGCGGCGCTGCGGGCGACGCCCGAGTTTTGCCGCGCGGCGAGCCAGGGCGACAACGCCAGGCTCGGCGGGAGGAAGGGGAACATGGACCAGTTCAAGCCCGGCGTGGACAGCGCGATTCTGATCTTCTCCGACTACACCGGAAGGCTCGTGTTCAAGTTCCCGTACTTCGACAAGTACGCTGACTTGCTGCGCCCCGTGTTGGACGCGGTGATGCGCGATCGTTTCGGGTACTCGGCATCGGGGGTGAGCGGAGACTCGGAGGGGTACATGTCGCACGTCATTCGCCTGCAGCTGGCGTGCATGAACCCACACAGCAAGATTCTGAAGCACACGGACCGGGGCGGGTGGGTGCAGGACGGGCACCGGATCCACGTCCCGATCGTCGTGCCCCCGGGGGAGAAGACGCAGTTCGTCATGCTGCACCGGGACCTGGGCGAGGTGGACGTCCCGCTCGAGGAGGGCCGCGTGTTCGAGATCAACAATGGCGTCCCGCACAGGGTCGATAACGACGCGGAGAGCTGGAGGATCCACCTCCTCCTCGACTTCGTGGAGGAACCCGTGCCGAGTGAGCGGAGGTTCCAGCTCAAGCCGGGACAGGAGTGCGGGTACCACGAACTGCACACGTGCGACGCTGACCCGTGGGCGCGGTGATTGGCGAGCAAAAAGCGAAAACTATGATATCTGTAATAAAACAACGGTATATTGTAAAGCGATGCGACGCTACCGCGAACGCACCATCCCATCCCCCCTCCACTCGCGCGTCGTCCCTCACCTCGCGCGCTCGGGCGCGGTCTGCGGCGCCGCAAATTCCCGTTCACACCCGGCGGCTTTTGCGATTTTCAGAATCCACGGCGTGCACTTGGCGGCGTTCACGCAGTCGGGCAGCGGCGGCGCCGCCGTCGGGACGTGCGCGTCCTCCCCCCTGGTCGTCTTGTGCATCGCGATCATTGCGCGGCACATGATGAACCTCGCGATGAAGCGCTGGAGGAAGGGATCGCCCCCGCGGAGGAGTCGCGCCCACCCCAGGTGCGTCTCCGCGTCGTCCTCGCCGAGCGCGTCGAGAATCTCGCGCTCCACCTCCGCAGCCGCCCGGCTAAACCGATCCGCCGCGTCCGCGTTGTCCCCCATCTGCGCCGTCACCGTGGGGCCGCACAGCGCGCACATTCCGGCGAGGGGCGACGATAGGAACGCGGTGAAGAACGCGCCCGACGTTCGCCCCGGCGGCGCCCTCGGCGGCGGCGCGGGCGGCGCGCATAACACCGCCGGCGTCTCCCCCCCAGGAACCGACGCACCCGGCTCTGCCGCCGCGCAAAACTGCCGCGCGTCGTCGCCGTCGACGACCAGAAGCATCGGTCTGCGCGTGAACGGCGCGAGGTCCGACGGGTACAGCGCGGCGTCGGGTTCGAGGGGCGCGCCGTTCCGCCGCGACGCGGACCCTTCCTCCTTAGCCGCCGCCGCCGCCCACCCGCCGCCCTGAGCCCGCTTCTCGGCGCCGCCGTCGCCGCCGTCACGCAAACGCACGCCCCCTCGCGGGGGACCACCCCCGCGCCGCGCGGAGACGTACACGAGCAGGGCACTCCGCGGCGGGAGCTCCTCGGCCGCGGTCGCGATGACGGACAGGAGCCGCGACGCGCTCGGGTCTGACAAGACGGTTTTCCGCGGATTCTCCCGGGCCCCGAACCCGGCACCTCGCAGCGCCGCGCTCAGACCCGACGGTGACCGAACGCTCGCGGCGCTGCTCCAGTCCTCGGGGATCGACCCGCTCTCACCGGCGCTCCCGCTGCTCACCGCGCGAACGTGCCTCTTCCTCTCGCCGCTCCCGACGCTCCGCGAGTCTAGCGTCCCGGTATCGTCCGACGCGGCGGCAGAATCCGACGCGGGCCCCGCGCCGCCGCCGCCGCCGCGGTCGGCGCTCGCGTCGCCACTTGACTGCTCCCCCCACTCGCACGCGCGAGCCATGCGGTGCGCGTCCAAGTGCAATCCTCCGAACGTAACCTGCGAGGTCGAGTGCCCGCACAGCACCGCGCCGCCGAGCTTGAGCCCCACGGCGCCACCCCTCCCTCCCCGCGCCGCATGCGGCGCCCTCTCGCCCTCTCCGTCGTCGACGACGCGGAGGTGTCTTCTGCGCTCGCTTCGGTGTAACGGCGGGGCGTACTCCGCCGCGATGAACGCATCCGCCTCCTCCACCATCGTGTGCCACTCCGCGGCATCCGCGACCCCGCGGTGGGTCTGGACGTACCGGTCGGCGCTCGCGCGAAAGGATGCCGCGGCGTCGCGCGCCGCGTCGGGGCGATCGAGGTGGACGCACTGCGCAATCATTCTCGCGTGGTACCGCAGCTCCTTCACCGCCAGCGCCGGGCTCTCGTGGCAGTCGGCGAAGTACGACCGCCGGCGCACGGCGTCGTAGAAGACGAACGCCTCGCGGAGGAAATGCGCGTCGGAAGTGCGAAGGTAAAACGTGTGATACAGCTGGCCGATGCGCGACGCGATCTCGCCAATTTCCCAGCGCTTCAACCCAGCCTCGACCAATTTCTCGCGGTGCACCTGCTGGAACCTCCAGAGCTTCGCGAACGTCTTGAATGCCTGCGACGAGAGCGACGCGCGAGGGAAAAGGGGGACGGGAAGGACGGGACGGACGGGAGGGGAAAGGGAAGGCCGGAGAAAACGGTCAGGCGCGATGAACGAACGGGCTGATGATGAGGGTGGATAGACGCTTTCGAAGGCGGGGGAGCACGCGAGGGCGTCCTAAAATCCCTTCCGCATCATACGCGGTCGGAATTGCGAACGCGGGCGACAGACGCGCGTCGCGCTGCGCGAGAGACAGCGTCGCGGGTGGGGCGAAATCTCTCGGGAGAATCGCGCGAACGCGCACCCGATGGAAGTTTCGGTCCCAGTGATGCCGTCCGTACGCGGGGAGGTTCGCGAGCGCCTGGAAGTGCTCCGAGGACTGGTCAAGGAGCTTTTTGTACGCGAGAACCTCGGGCCCGTCCAACTCGACGCGGGTGGTCGCCATCGTCGACGACCCGGCGCGGCGCGCGCGGTCGTTCGGAGTCCCCGAGTCACGTCTCCACGAAGCGCTCGTCAGGCGGCGGAAGGGGCGCGCCGATCGAGCCTCACGCCGCGCGCGAGGTGGTCTGCGAATCGGGGACGACTCGACTTTGCCCTCCGTCCGCGCCCAGTGCCGCGCTCACCAGGCCGCGCGCCCCGATATGAACAACTGCTGCAGTGACGAAATTGAAGCCCCGGCAGTGAACCGCGGCCTCGTCGTTCAGCAGTGCCAGCTGTCACGGGTGTTTCCCATCACCCGGCACTCCTCGCCTCGCACTCCGCGCCGCGCGCGATCGTCGTCGCACTCGCGTCGCTCGTCACTCCACCGACTGCGACGATGCGTTCGTCGCCGTCGCTGGCTGGCGCGTGTTCGACCGCTCGCGCCCACGCGCCGGCGCGGTCCGGCAGGCGCGCGTTCGCTCGTCGTCTCGGCACGCCAGCGTCCGCGCGCGCCCCGCCTTCCTCTTCCCTCCGCGCCGCTCCCTCGGAGGTGGACGCGAGCGCGCTCCGCCCCCTCCCTCAGACGTGCGCGGAGATGGTCGCGCAGTGCGCCGAGTGCGTTCGCCTCGCCGCCTCCCCCGAGGGCGGGTCTTGGTCGCGCCAGAGAGTGGAGCTTCTCCTCCCCATCAATCAGCGCCGGAACGAGTTCACGGACCCCGAGGCAACGGACTACCCCGAGAGCCAAGACGTCGTGTACAAGACGGCGATGGAGACAGCGTCCGCGGTCATCCGCGCGATTGATCCCGAGGGTGGGGAGATGTCCGCGCGGCGCGTGGATGACGACAACGACCCGGTCGGGGTTTTGACCAACGCCTCGGGATCGATCCGCGCGCTCGTCATCCCAAACTCGCAAAATCTCCAAACTTTGCGCGACCTCGCGCGTGCCGCGGAGGGCCGCGACGCGAACCGGAAGCTCGAACCCGGCGGCACGGGGGGGCGCTCGCTGACGCTTCTGTTCAATCCGCAGTGGAACGAGGAGGGGCAGGTCATCTCGGACTTCGGGATCGGGCCTTGGAAGAAGCGCGCGTTCGACTTTCTGGACACGTTCGAGCCGAGTTTCTCGTTGACGGAGTCGCGCGTCGGCGCGGCGGCGACGCGGGACCCGGCGCGCGGGGGCGATTACATGGGCGTCGGTGGGGTCGCGAGGGTCCTGAAGACGCACGGCGGACCGTGGCAGGTGTTCGCGATGGGCGGCGACGGAAGCAGCGAGTGCGTCCGCGTCGAGCTGATGCGCCCGGGGTACGAGTATTTGGAGAAGCAAGTCTTCGTCACGCCTGAGTATTCGCTCCAGGCGCGGCGGAGCGGCGACGGGCCGAGCCTCGAGACGCGGCTGGAGACCGCCGCGGCCGCGCGCGCGGAGGGGCAGCGGTCGAACGACGATTCGGCGGTTCCCGACGACGGGTTCGACTGGTCCATCGCCTCCGTCGCGGAGATCACCGCGGCGGTTCGCGCGAGGGCCATCACGCCGGCGGACTGCGAGGCGATGAGCAAGAGCGGGCTCCGCTCGGCGCTCGGTGCGCTTGGGCTTCCATCCAGCGGGAAGCTCGAGACGCTGCGCGAGCGACTCAGGGAAGCCCTCCTCGCGGAGGACGCTGAGGCATGGGATTACTGAGCTCTTAGGACTCGGGCGAGAAGTTGCGTGGACTCATAATAATTACACAGGATGATACACGCGACGCGAGAGAGTCCAGTCCACGCCTCCGGCCGGGGCTGTCCAGGGTGTCGTCCCCCCCTTCCTTCTCCCGCCGCGTCGTTTTTCTCAGTGGATGACGACCTCGTCGTAGCCCCTCTCCTCCACGAGGTCATCGAGATACTCTAGGATCGTGTCCCGCCGCTGCAACAACAGCTTCTGTTCCTCGTCCGAGAGGAAGTACCCGAACTCGCGCTTGACGACGGCGGCGTCGAGGAACCTCAGCCGCAGGTACGTCGTCGACTTGACCACCACCGTCGGTCCCGTCTGGAACGCGTTCTCGTGCTCCATGGAGACGAACGCCTCAGGGCGGAAGCTCGCGGCGTGGTCGATGAGGACCGGCCGGTAGTGCGACCCCCCGAGCGTCGGGGCGAAGCGCTTCTTCCCGTCCGGGCCGTGCTCGTTGCCGACGCCGCCGGCGCCGGCGCCCTCGTCCGCCGCGTTCCTCGGCCCGCCCTCGGTCCAGTGCCGGCCAAAGAGGAAGTGCCCGCTGTGCCGGTCGCTGTTGTGGAGCAAGACATCCAACACCCTGGTGTCGGAGAGCACGACGCGCGGGTCCACGCCCTCGCCCCAGCACCCCGTCTCCGACGCGGTTCGGAAATCGCCCGTCTTTTCGAGCTCGTCCGCGCCGTCGACCCAGTACATGAAGGCCCCCTCGTCAAACTTTTTGTAGTCGAGCTCAATGCCGCCGGTGCGATACGCCGCCGGCGGCACCAGGTCCATCCCGAGCATCCGCGAGAGCTTGTACGCGACGTACTCCATCGAGGCCCTGTGCCACCCGTCGCCATTCCCCTCGATCGCAGGCTTGAACACGCAGTCCACCGTCTTGCCCGACCCTTTGTTGCACTCGATCTTCAGGCGGTAGCACGGGTGCCCGAACTTGCCCTCAATCTCGCTCATCGCGTCCACCCACACGATCTTCCCGTTTTGCAGCAGTTTCGTGATCTCGAGGTGCGCCTCCTCTTGCTCCTTCGTCGTGTCCCCTCGCACCGCCGCGTCCGTCTTGGCGCTCGCGAGTTCCTCCGCCTTCTCCTTGATCACCCGCGCCCCAAGCGCGACGTAATCGCGCGGACTCATCTTCTTCGCCAGCTCGCGCCCAGAGCGATCCACGGCGCGCACCGTCGTGTGCAGCGTGATCGTCGCCGCGCCCTTCGTCGGATCCATCGCCACCTCCGTCCGCGTGCAGCACAGCGCGCCGGGGTGCGTCGTCGCGCAGACCTCCACGACGGGCTCGCGGACGGTGTCCGCACCCAGGCCGTCCTCGTCCCGCGAGCTGTCCGTAGCGGCCCCCGGAATCTCTGGCGCCGCCCCCGAGCCCTTCTCCCACAGCTCCTCCTCCGTCTCCTCCTCCGCGCCCTCTCCGGCGGCACTCCCGGACGACTCGAGCCGCTTCAGCCCGTCCATCACCTCCGCGTCGCCAAACCCGCGCTCCTCGATCATGTCCAGGAGCGCCTCGACGCGATCGGTGAGGTGCGAGTTGCGGCGCGCGAGCTTCTCCAGCGCGCCCATCACCTCCCGGCCCGCCGCCCCGAGCGGATCCGCGGGCGCGAGCGCGGCGGAGGATGGAGGGGGCGCCGAGGGAGGACGGTGGGAAGCGGCGGGCGGCGCCGCGGAGGAAGCCCCGTCCGCCCCGGAAGAAGCCCCGAAGGAAGGAGCCGGCGGGGGCGCCCACGCGCCGGCGTCCCCGTCCTCCTCGTCGTCGTCCGCGGGCGCGGGCGCGGGCGCGGTGACGTCGTAGTACGCGCGGTGGACGTCTGACGCGCTCTCCGCGGAGTCGTCGGCGCGCTCCGCCTCGGCGCCGTCGCGCTTGGGCAGGAAGCCCCGCGCGCCGACGTCGGCGATGCCGTTGGCGTACGACGGCGGCGCGGCGGAGGGCCGCAGGTCCGACGTCCGCGTGCGGTCCGCGTACTCGGTATCGCGGCTCGGATACATCTTCGTGTACCACGGGAGGGTGTCGCTGTACCACTGCCGCGTGCCGGGGAGGCCGTCCTGCATCTCCCGCATCTGCTTGCTCGTGACGGCGTCCATGACGTCAAGCTCGGACCCGTCGGCGGCGTCCTCCACCTCGAAGCGCACGTCGGCGCTCGGGCGGAGCGCGGGGAGCGTCGCGGTGAGAGGGCTGTTCAGGGCGACGCCGAACGACGCGACCAGGGGCTCGCCGCGGCCGCCGCGAACGGAGGCGACGATGAGCGGCGCGCCGTTGACGCGGCACGAGGTGCCGACGCGGACGGCGTCGACAGCGTCCGGGGGGACGACGACGGAGATGCGCGAGAAGTCCTCGAGCTTCACGAGGTCCACGATCTTCGTCACGCACGATATCGGGGGGAGGCCTGAGGCGAATCGATTCGATTGGGACGTGGAGTGAGGACGCGGGGGAGTCGGCGTCGGACGGAGGGAAGGATTCGTCGAGGATGCGACGCCCCTCTCGACAAAAAATCCAGCCTCGAGCGCGCGACCTCTGATTTCATGCAGGGCGGATCTCGCGGATTCGGGGGGGAAAGGAAATATCCGAGGGGCGCGCGCGAGGGTCGGTCGGAGGGGGGGCGCACCCGTGTACGTGGCGCGCGTCACGGCGGAGCGGGCGCGACGGCGGTGCACCGCGCGCTTGGGCGCTCGTAAACCTGCGCGTGGAGGGAGGAGGGGCGGGAGACGACGGGTTCCGGTCAGACCCCGGCGCGCTTTTGGGCCGACGCGCGTCCGTTGCGGGACCCTCGAGGGCAAATTTGCCGCGATGAGATGATAAAAAGCGCAGAGCGGCCCCGAGGGACGCCCGTTCGACGTACCATCGGCGACGCGCGGCGCGGACGCCAGACGCGCGCGTGCCGTTTGAGGCGCGCCCCTGCGATACGATGGAAGGGTTGCCGACGGGGGAGGGTTGGGTCAGCTTCGGGTCACGGATGGCGTCGCGCGCGCGGCCCCCCGGGGTCGCCAGCCGTCGTCGTGTCACGGGCCCCTCTCCGAAGGGGAAGCGAAAAAAGTGCCCCGCGTCGCGCGCCTCGTGGCGCGGGAGGAATCGCACCTCGCGGCGAACGCGCGCGCGTGCATGGTGGCTCCGGGACCACCGGGACCACCGAAGGTCTCGTCCCGCGCGCGCTGAGGTCTTCCGGCGCCGAGCGACCCCGCGGAGGATTCCACGAGGGGGCTCGCCCAGAAAGGCCTCCTTTCCGGGAAATACACGTCAGCCGCGATTTCGCCGCGCGTGAGAAAAAAATCTGTTTTGAACCTGACGACGTCTTTTTTTGAACGGTACACGGTTTCGTGCCGCGGACGATTTGAAACCCCGTCCGAGGCTCGAATCGGCTCTCCCTCGGTCGAGACAAGCGATCAACCGAAAGGGCAGCGTGCGTCGGCCCCCTTCCCGGGCAGTAGAGGCGAACACGTCGTCTCGCGCTGACTTCGTTTCGTGCTTATCCACCCTCCGAAACGTCGTCGCACACACGGCCTCGCGCTCCTGCTGCACCGCGCCATGCTCGCCTCCGCGCTCTCATCCCGCGCGTTCGCGTCGGTCGCCTCCGGTGGCGTCGCGCGCGTCACCTCGGTCTGCGCCTCGCGCCGCGTCGCGCGCGTCGTCGTTCGCGCGGCGAGCGCGGATCCCGTCCCCGCGTCCGAGGCCAAGTCCTTGGCCGGGGAGGCGCGCGCGCCCAAGCGCAAGTCGTTCGGCGAGACGATGGGCTTCGGCGGGTGGGCGCCCGAGGTGATCAACGGCCGCGTCGCGCAGCTCGCGTTCGTCTCGGGCGTCGGCGCCGAGCTCGCCACGGGGGAGACGCTCCCGACGCAGTTCCACGACCACGTCTTCGCCCTCGCGTTCGCCTCCTCCCTCGTCGCGTTCGCCTCGTTCATCCCGTCGGTGCAGGCGAAGAAGTACACCGCGGAGCCGGACAGCAAGGGCGCGTTCGGTCCGTTCAGCCCGGGGAAGGAGATGCTCCACGGTAGGCTCGCCATGCTCGGCCTCGCCGCGGCGTTCTACCTCGAGCTCCAGAGCGGCGCGCCGCTCTTCGCGCGGTGACGAGCGGGGGGGGCCCCCAACGCGGGGCCCGGGGGGCTGGGGGGAAGGTCGGAAGAGGTCGGGGGGGAAGGGACGTTTTTACGACACAACGCAGCGACTCGTTCGCTTCCACTTCAAACACGTAGCGATGCGCGTCAGACCATCCGCGCGGTAGCATCCACTCTCTCCGTTCCCACCACTCTGAAAATCTCATAGGCGCGGCGTCGAGTACGATGCCGCCGCCCCGCGAGCGATCTCCGCGTCGTCGTCATCCCCGTCTCGGCCGCGGCGGTACAGGTCAGTATACACGGACCTGAGGAAGAACCGCGGCGGCGGCGGCGGTTCGAACGCTGAAGTGTCGCCATCGTCGTCGAGAGCATCATCGAGGAGAGGGTCCCAGAATTGACCGCCGTGCGTTAGGTCGTCGTCGCCCGCGGCGAGACGATCCCGCGGCGCCGCCGAAAAAGAAAAAGCCTCCCGCGACTCCTCGCCCGCGCGCCTCCGCTCCGGCGTCTCCTCGGTCGTCGCCGGCGCCCACGCCTCGGTCGCGACCGAGCTCGAACCCGGGGAATCGAACCCGACGTGAACGTCCTCCGATGGAAGACCCGCGAGGGTGCCTCGGAAAAGGTCCGCCGCGTCCTCCGCCGCCGCCGAAAACGAAAACGCGCGCGATTCCGCCTCTGCGGCGTCCGCCTCCGTCTCGTCTCGGCGTCGCCTCGCCTCTTCTTCCCGCGCCGCGCGCGTCGCCGCCTCGCTCGCGGCGTGGCGTCGCATCGCCTCGAACGCGCGCTTCGCGACGCGCCCCACGCGCCAGCGCTGGACGTGGCGCCCGATCCCGAACGCGCGACGCACGCGCGTCGCGTCCGCCGCCGCCCGCGCCCACGCCGTCCACGCCAGCCGCGCGCGCCGCGCCCGTCGCCGCGCCGCGGCGGTTTCACCGCGCCAAAAAGCGCGCCGGCTCGCGCCGCTCGCGCGCCGCCACGCGAAGAACGCGCGCGCCCCGATACGCGCGTCCAGGCGACGAACGCGCGCGCGCGTCGCCAGACTCGCCGCTCTCGCCGCGCGGCGCGTTCCCGCGACGCTCGCCGACGCCCACGCGCGCACGACCCGCCCCGCGCGTCTCTCGAACGCGCGTCTCTCGAACGCCGCCGTTCGCACCGCCAGGCGCCGCGATCGGCGCGTTTCGCGCCGCCAGGCGTCGTTCGCGCGGCGCAGAGCCCCCACGCGGCCTTTCTCCACCGCGACGCGGAGGCGCCGAGCGTCCTCGGCGCGCCACGACCACGCCGCGAACGCGCGCCGCGCCGCGTCTTCGCGCCGCCGCTCCGCGAATCGCCGAATCGCCCGCCCCGCGCGTTGCTCGCGCCGCGCCTCGAGGCGCCGCGCGTCCCTTCTTTGCCCCGCCGCGCGCGCGACGGCGATCCACGCCGCGAGCGCGGTGAGCCGCAGGCGCTTCGCACCGAACGCGTCCGCGCGGAGGCGTTGGCCGCGGCGGTGGTGGGCGGCGACGACTCTTCGGAAGACCTCGTCGCGCCAGGCGACAAACGCGGAAAAAACGAGCGCTTCGGCGAGGCGCCGGGAGAGCGTCGCGGCGCGGCGGGTCGAGACGCGATCGACGAACGCCTCGCGCGCCCGTTCGTCGTGCACCGCTCGGAGCGCACCGAACGCGGCGCGCGTGACGAACGCGGCGCGCCGGTCGCGGACCCGACGCAACGCGCCGTCGCAAAACATCGCGAACGCGGTCGAGCGCCTTCGAACGGCGGCGCGCCGGTTCCGCCACGCCGCGAACGCGAGTCGAGCGACGCCGCGCGCCGAGCGTTTCCGGAGCGCCGCGGACGCGCGAAGGGTCGTTTCCATGACGCGCCTTTCCGCGCGGGACGACGCGCCGGACGCGCGCCAGGACCCAAACGCCGAAGAGACGAGCCGGCGCGCGAAGGTTCGCGCCGCGAGCGACGCGATTCGCGACGCCGCCGCCTCACGAAGCGTCGCCCGCGTCGCCGCGGCGTTGGCCGCCGCCCGCTCAGCCGCCGCCTTCGCCGTCGCCGCCGAACGCCGCGCCGCCTCAGCCTCCGCCTCAGCCTCCGCCCTCGCCTCGCGCGCCGCCTCCGCCTCCGCATCCGCCCTCGCCTCGGCCATCGCCCTCGCCTCGCGCGCCTCGCGCGCCTCGGCGCGGAGCGTCTCGAGTTCGCGGGCGGTTTCGAGCGCGTCGGTTTCCGCGCGTCGAGCGCGTTCGCTCGCCTCCGTCGTCTCCGCCGCCTCCGCGCGCGCGCGCCGTTCGTCGAGCGCGACGCGGCGCCACGCGCCCAACGCGCGCCGACGCGCCCGTCGGCTCGAACGTGCCGACGCCAACGCCACCGCGCGTTCGCCGCGCCTGAACGCGCGCAGATTTTCCTCCGCGTTCGCCTTCGCGCGCGACGCGAGCTCGCACCAGCGCCGCAGACCGAACGCGAGGATTCGTTTACTCGTTCGTCGCTCGAGCGCGTCGCGCGCGAAACGCGTCGCGCGCGCGTTCGAGCGATGACGCGTCGTTCGAACGTCGCGCCACCGCTCGAACGCGCGCGCGGCCCGCCGCGACGCGACGCGCCCCGCGAACCGCGCCGCCCTGCGCGCGAGCCGGAGCCGCGCCGTCTCGCGCGCGGCCGCGGCGTCGAGCGCCAGTTTCGCGGCGTCCACCGCGCCGCGCGACGCGACGCGCCCGGATTCCGCGACGCGGCGCCATCCCTCAAACGCCGTCGCGCCGACCCTGAACCGAACGCGCGCCTCGGAGCGCGCGCGGAGGGCGCCGGCGCCTCGAACCGCGCGGTGGCGAACGAGGCGCCACGCCCGGAACGCGACGCGGGCGACGCGCTCAGAAGCCTCGCGATGGACCGCCCGTCTCATCTCGATCGCGTCGCGCTCGCGCGCCGCGACGCGCGTCTCCTCCGTCGACGCGCGCCACGCGCGAAACCGCCGCCGCTTCGCCGCCGCCGCGCGCGCGTCCCTCGCGCGCCGACACAGACACTCGAACGTCGCGTCGCGTCGCCGCTCGCGCGACGCGGCGACGAAAGACGCCTCCGCCGCGATCTTTGTCGTCGCCTCGAGCCGCCGCGAGAGCGCCGCGCGCGCCGCCGCGGTCCACCACGCGCGGAGCGCTCCGGACGCCGCGGCGCGAAGCGTCCGCGACGCGGCGACGCGCGCCAGTCGGCACAGAGCGTCCGCCGCGGCGGTGGCGGACGCGGAGGTGACGGAGGAGGGCGTCGGGGGGGACCGGAGAGACGCGGAACACGCGTCCTCCTCGTCCTCCGCGGATTGTTTCACCGTCGACGGAAACAACCGCGCGCCGGCGACGCGCGCCATCGGCGGCGTCTCCGCGTCGGCGCTCGCGCCGAGGTTCGTCGCGGGCAACGGCGCTCGATTGGAAATGTCCACCGGCGCGGGCGGGGTTCCCGTCCCCCGGTCGCTCTCCGCGGCCGCCCCCTCCGCGGTCGCCGCCGCTCGCAGCGCCGCGCCGACGGCGCGAAGCCTCGCCGCCGCCGCTTCCGCGTCGCGCGCGTCCGGCGACTCGAACCGCGCGCCGTCCGCCACGGGGGTCGAGTCGGGGAGGCTCGCCGCCGCCGAGAATGCTCGCGCGCGCCGGTCACTCGCGAGCGCCGCGTCGAGGCGCCAGCGCGAAAACGCCGCCGCCCTGGTCTTCGCGGCACGCACGCGACCGGCCCACGTGACGTACACCAGCTCGAGGTCTTCCCGAGACGCGCGCGACGAGGACGCCGCCTCGCGCCACGCCGCGAAAGTCGCCGAGACGAAGAATTCCGATGAGCCCGGCGTCGCGGAAACGTCGGCGTCGAACGCGTCACCGCCGCTCGAACGACCGCCCCGCGTCGGCGTCAAAACCTCCGGGGTCGTGTCGAGGCGGAGGCGTCGTCGCGGCGACGAAGACGAGCCCGTCGCTTCGTCGGGGTCGCGCGTTCGCCCGCCGCTCGTCCGCGATCGAGGCGGATCGGTCTCGGCGGCGCGGAACGTCATGATCGATTCGCGCGACGCGTCGTCGTCGGCGGCGTCGGCGGCGGCTCGCGCCTCGTCATCCGCCGAGAGGTCGCGGGTCATGAGCATCGGGGGGACGTCGACGACACCGCCGCTCGGGGTCGCGGCGGTTCGCCCGGCGGTTCGCGCTCCCCGCGCGCGGGCGCAGCTCACCCAGTGGATCGTCCTCGCGGGGCCGCGGACGCGGAGCTGGATGCGGCGCGCGTCGACGCCGCCGAAGACGAGCGCGGAGGCGACGACACCTCTCGGGGGGATCGCCTCCTCTGGGGGGGTCGCCGAGGTGTCCGACGACGCACTCGCGAGGGCGTCGGGGTCGGGGCGCACGATGACCTCGCCCACGCCCCTCCCCGCGGCGCCCTCGACGGTGAGGGACACCGCACTCTCGCGCCACGTCTCGCGCGAGGCGCAGACGGAGACGCGGTACGGGTGGAAGTATCGCGGGGAGGGAGAAGACGCGGCGCGAGACGTGAGCGCGCGTTCGCGGAGCAGCGGAGCGGGGTGGGCGCGGAGCAGGGTGGGCGCGACCTCCGAGCACGTCGCGGGTGAGACGAACGCCGCGCGCGTCTCCGCGCCGCCGTTCGGCGCCGCGCGGTTCTCCTTGTCCTCCGCGAGGAGGGAGTACGCGGCGGCCTTGCGCGCCGCCGCCGCCATGGAGACGCGCGACGAGCGAATCGGACGACGCGCGACGAGCGAATCATCCTCGCCGAGCGAATTCTGATCCTCGCCTCCCATCATGCTCGCGAGCGAATCATCCTCGCCTCCCATCATGCTCGCGAGCGCCGAGAGCGCTCACGCGCGCGGCATGCGCCACGGGACTCCGGGATGCTCGTTCCGAGAAGTTCCGAGAGCAGGCCGCGTCGGGGGAACCGGGAACCGCGCAGGGAACCGCCGCGGCGCAGGCCCCGCGAAACGAGCGTCCGCGCTCGCAAGAGGATCGAAACCCGAGGAACCGGAGGAACCGGAGGATGGAATATCGCGTCCGCGCGAGCGCGAGTGCGCCGGGAAGGGGGTCGGGGGGCGCAAGCGATGGCAAGATACAATAATAAACGGTCGTCGGCCTCCTCCTTGATGAGTGGACCAGGAGGAGTACTAACTCGATCGTGTACACATAAGGGTGGGTCGAAAGAAGCATAATGATGACAAAGCTCGACCCATACCTCGTGACGCGTGTGACGAATGGCAAGGATATAAACGTGTGCGTCCCTATGACTTCGTTCACACTTCGGTGTGAACATCTGTTAAAATTGGAACGATACAGAGAAGATTAGGTGCGTCCATGCGTACTCAGTCACGATAAATTCCAATGATGAGCACGTCATCGCTCAAAGTCGCACAGCGAAATCACCGCTGACATGGTCACTGACACCATCGGCCCCACTGTCCTCCATAACTCGACAGCATGGCCCCTGCGCAAGGATGACACGCATAACTCTGGGAAAGGACTCCACATTTTTTTTCGTGACTAAATACTCATAAACACTCAAGACTGTCCAAGACTGTCGGTTCGATCGAGAAAAAAATGTCGGGCGTTCCTGCCTCCCCCCATGGGGTTAGCGCAAACACGAGATCCCGCACCTCCTCCCCCCACTCCCCGCGCGCGCGCGCGCGCCGTCGGGACCGAGCGCGTCGGTCGCCGTCGCCGACGCGTCGGATCCTCCCCTCGGTTCGATCCCCAAAAAACAACGCGTTATTAGAAAAGGCGTTCCCCTGAAAAAAAAAGGCGCGCTCAGTATCGCTGAGTATATAGAGTACGTCTACTGCGTCCTCCCGCTCCGGTCCTCGGACGGTGAGAGTCAACGCTCGTGGCTTCGCTCCCTCCTCCCTCGCACGTCGTCCGTCGCCGCCGTCGTGGTCTTGTCGTGGTCTCGGCGTCGTCGTCTCTGGGCGCGTGACGAGTCGCGAGAGACGATACGTCGCCGCCACCACGACGCCGCCGATACGTGTCATCATCATCGCATCCATCATCATTCTGTCAAAAATTGCCAACCAAAAACCAAAAAATGTCCACCTGGCCTCTACTTGAACGTCGCGAACGTCGCGCGCGACCCCCCCCCCCGGCGCGGGCGGGTCCGTCGCGATGATGTCGAACGAGGAAGCCCTGCTTCGCGCCGAACACGGCGCGACGATCCTCGCGCTTGACGTCCCCCCCGGCTCAAGCTTCGGCATCGACTGCGTCTCCTTCACGTGCGGGGAGAAGTTCCAGGGTGTGAAGATGATCCCCCCGGGTCTCCACCTGGTGAGCGTGGGCGCGGGCGGGAACGACCACGCGCGCGTCTCGGAGTTCGTGCGCCTCGGCGGCGGCGACGTCGCCGTGTTCCGCTGGGACCCCGCGACGGAGACTTTCGCGCCCGGGTCTGGGATGGACGACGACGAGGCGGACCGGTTTCGCGCGGGCGCGCGAAACCACGACTTCGACCGAACCACGGGCCCGTACCCCCTCGAGGCCCACCGCAAGTGGCTCGCGATGGTCGACTTCGTCACGGACGACGCCCTCCGCGCGTGCGGCGCGGAGGTCGGCGCGCGATTAGCCCCGGGCGACCCCGACGACGCGGTCGACGCCGAGGGCCGACGGATCGAACGCACGCGGGGTTCGACGGCGCGAGGATCAGATTCGGACGTTCGCGTCGACCCTTCGCCGACGCCCGCCTCGGACCCCGACGCGCCGCGCCCGCCTCGCTTCGGCGACGCCGCGAGCCGCGCGCCGAAGGGCGCGAGCCCCGAGGAGGTGACCCGCCTCGGTCACGACCCGGCCGCGCGCCTGCGCCGCGCCCTGGCGACGGCGAACGGCGATTGGCGGCGTCTCCTCGGCGAGACGCAGGTGGCCTTTTCGCTCTTCCTCGCGCTCGGCTCCGCGCCCGCCTTCGAGCACTGGAAGGCGATGACCGCGATGCTGTGCGACGCGTCCGCCGAGGCGCGCGCCGGCGATCCGTTCCTCTCGCTGTACGACGGCTTCATCCGCGCGTTCGCCTCGCAGCTGGACCTCGCCGAGGGCGTGGACGGCGCCTCCGACGTCGTCCGGGAGGGTCGCTTCCTCGGGGACGCGCTCGACGCGTTACTCCGCGGCGCGGGCGAAGCGCTGCGGGGCGCGCGCGGGCAAACCGCCGCCCGCGCGAGGCGAAGCCTCCAGGTCCTCGAGGCGGTCGCGACGCGGAGATTCGGCATCGAGACGCCGCGGACGCGAGCGAAGAGAAGCTTCTTCGGCGGGCGAGAAACGGGCGAGTTTCTCGCGGCGGGTGACGCCGGCGGCGGCGGCGGTCCGTTCCCTTTCGACGAAGACGACGAGGACGCGCCCGTCGTCGTGGAGCTGGCGGAGGGGACGTACGCGCGGATGGACGCCGGCGCGGGGGGAAGCGACGAGGACGGCGAGGGGGGGGGGTCGGTGGG
>MDSW01115831.1_pt1 | contig 18528 bp, 9 predicted proteins | sample 811171 | NCBI WGS metagenome assembly MDSW01 (sample SAMN05326641, study PRJNA326480) | marine metagenome | isolation source: seawater | place: Atlantic Ocean: North West | collected 2012 | reverse complement strand
TTGCTTGAATGCGACCCGCAGAGGAGCTGAAGTGGCACCTCGAATGAACCAGTTTTTGAAAACGGCGCGGAAAAATGGTTCGTTGATCATTCATGCTCCCAGTAGCTGCATGAAACCTTACGAGAATCATCCCGGTCGTAAACGGGCGCAGGGTGCCCCAATGGCTCCGAACTTACCAAAGCAGATTGCTGAATGGTGCTACAGTATTCCTGAAGAAGAGCAAGGCGCTTATCCTATCGATCAGACAGACGGGGGAGAGGATGATGATCCTGCCGAACATGAAGCGTGGGCAAAAGAACTTGCAGCGAAGGGGCTGAACCCCAGAGCCCCCTGGACAAGACAGACGGACCTGCTCGATATTCACAAGAACGACGTCATCAGTGATAGTGGCGTTGAGATTTGGAATGTCATGGAAGCAGAGGGTATTAAGAATGTTATTCTTGTAGGTGTTCACACTAATATGTGTGTTCTCGGACGCCCTTTTGGTCTCCGGCGTTTGGCTTCCAACGGGAAAAATGTTGTTTTGTGTCGTGATCTGACTGATACGATGTACAATCCCAAGATGAAGCCCTATGTCAGCCATTTTACCGGAACCGATTTGATTATTGAGCACATTGAAAAATGGGTCTGCCCGACGATGACAAGTAATCAATTGCTTGGAGACGAGCCTTTCCAATTCAAGAACGATACTCGTCCTCATGTTGTGATGCTGATAGCGGAACGAGAATATGTGACTAATGAAACATTGCCGAAATTCGCTTTAGAACATCTAGGCAAAGAGTATAAAGTAACGATTTTGCATTGTGATGAAGAAGGCCAAGGTAAGCGTGATGATATTCCTGGTACCGCTCAGGCTTTGAAAGATGCTGATGTCTTATTGGTTAGCGTTCGCCGACGGGCTCTTCAGGCAAAAGACTTTAAAGCCGTTGAAGAACATATCAAAGCTGGTAAACCGGTCGTTGGTATTCGCACAGCCAATCATGCATTTTCATTACGTGGTGTCGAGGCGCCAGAGGGCCATATGGTATGGGAAGGATTTGATGCCGAAGTCTGGGGCGGAAGTTATACTGGTCATCATGGAGCAGGGAAAGCGGTCACGATAAAGAAATTGGCTGATCATCCTATCCTGGAAGGTGTAGATATTGATACCTTTGACGGCACCGGTTCGCTCTATATCGTGAATCCAATTGCCGATAGTACACACGCAATTCTCACCGGTACGATCGATGGTGAGCCAACGGAGCCCATTGCGTGGACCAATAAAACCAAATTTGGCGGTAAGGCATTCTATACGTCACTAGGACATGTTGGTGAGTTTGAACAGACGCAGATGAACATTCTGCTGAAGAATGCCATCGATTGGGCGGTGTCAGAATAAAAATATTCGTCAGTTGACCCCCAATAACTAGACCGATATTTGTGCTTTTTCAATTAGAATATAGGTATCTTAATCCCGCCTATATTTCCCACCTGAAAACCATGCGACTCCATCAATTCATTGGCTCGACATTTTGTCTTGTGTGTTTCCCTCTGGCAGCAGCCGAGTATGCTGTCGAGCCAAGTGTAGTTGAGCTGCGGGATAAATATGCTCAAACACAGCTGGTTATCACTCAGCTCATAGAAGGCCAAATAGATCCGGCCAGTGACGATGTCACAGCAACGGCCGTTTATAAGTCATCAGACAATGCGGTGGCTTCAGTCGATTCGACTGGATTGGTTCAGGCCCATGCTAATGGCGCTGCAGAAATCCAGATTGCTGTAGGTGATTGGACTGCAAAAGTTCCCCTGACGGTTGCTAACGTGGAAGAAAGCCCAAAAGTTGATTTTGATTATTCAGTTGGCCCTATTCTGTCCAAGGCCGGATGTAATATGGGTGCTTGTCATGCGAGCCAGCATGGCAAAGGCGGTTTTATCTTGTCCGTCTTTGGTTTCGATTCAAAAATTGACTATGACGGAATTGTCAAAAATGAGTTGGAGCGGCGAGTTGATTTCATTGATCCCACTAATAGCCTGTTCTTACTAAAACCGACCATGAAAGCTCCTCATGGAGGAGGTCGTCGTCTTAAAGAAGGGACGGTGATGTATAACACTTTGGTCGATTGGCTGAAGGCTGGGGCGCCGGCTCCGGTAAACGAGCCAAACGAAGTGGTATCCATCGAAGTATATCCGAAGCGACGAATAGCTACCGTTGGCTCGAAGCAGCAGTTACGAGTAGTAGCTAAGTATTCGGACGAGTCTCTTCGTGATGTGACTCAGCTTGCCCGGTATGATTCACTGGATGAAGGCATGCTGGCTGTTAATGGTACCGGCCAAATTATGACGAACGGCCAGGGGCAGGCCGGTGTGATGGTGCGTTTTCAAGGCGAAGCAGAAATCTGTATGGTAACAACGCCCTACAGTGAGTTGCCTGATTTGGCCGACTGGAAGAATAACAATTTCATGGACGAGTACGCGATTGCCAAATTCAAAGAGTTGGGGCTCGCACCATCTGCCATTTGTGATGACGCTACTTTTGTTCGTCGCGCGTATTTTGATGCGGTCGGCAGTTTACCGACGCCAGAAGAGGTTACGGCATTTGTATCGAAAGAAGACACTGCCAAACGGGAAAAGCTGATCGATCAGTTACTGGGTCTGACCGGCGACCCTGCCCTTGATATCTATAATGACCGGTATGCGGCTTACTGGACATTGAAGTGGTCTGATCTGATTCGTAACAGCACAGACAATCTGGGTGAACAGGGAATGTGGGCATTACATAACTGGATTCGCGAGTCGTTTCGTGTGAATAAAGGGATGGATGCGTTTGTTAAAGAGATTATTACGGCCAAAGGGTCGTTGTATATGAACGGGCCAGCCAATTATTATCAAATCAACAGCAACCCAACGGCGTTAACCGAAGCGACCAGTCAGTTATTTATGGGGATTCGTCTGGAATGTGCAAAATGCCATCATCACCCGTTTGAAAGTTTTAGTCAGGCAGATTATTACGGAATGGCAGCCTTCTTTTCTCGAGTAGGTACGAAGAACAGCGAAGAGTTTGGCTTGTTCGGTCGGGAACGGGTGGTGATAGTTCAGCCAAGTGGAGAGTCTCGACATCCCCGCACTGGCAAAAATATGGTGCCGACCGTTCTGCATGGCGAAGAAATGGAACATCCGCTTGATCGTCGCATCCCGTTGGCAAAATGGCTGGCGTCGCCAGACAATCCGTGGTTTGCAAAGAGTATCGTCAATCGTTACGTCAGTTATTTGCTAGGCCGCGGCTTAGTGGAGCCGGTAGATGATCTTAGGTCAACGAATCCTGCCACGAATGAAGAAATGTTTGAAGCCTTGGCAAACTATTTGGAAGAACACCAATATGACGTGAAGCAATTGGTAAAAGTCATCATGAATTCACGACTCTATCAACTTTCATCACAACCAACCGAGCTTAACAAATCCGCCGGCAAGTTTTATGCTTTTTATAAAGTGAAGCGTATCGCGGCAGAGCCCCTTCTCGATGCAATCAATACCGCGACTGACACCACCACCAAGTTTACAAACCTTCCTCTAGGCACTCTTGCAATCGAATTGCCGGATACCAACTACAACAACTACTTTCTTAAGACCTTTGGAAAACCGCGAAGGGTGAGTGTATGTGAATGCGAGCGTGCTCCGGATGAGAATCTGGCACAGGCTTTGCACACACTCAATGGCGACACAATCAATGCTAAAATTGATGATAAAAATGGGCGTCTTAGCAAGTTGATTGCGGACGAAAAGACGGACGATGAAATCATTACGGCGTTATTTATGGCTACCTGGTCCCGGACACCAACGGACGAGGAGCTCACCGTTTGTAAGGGGATTATTTCTGAAGCAGCGGAGCGTAAAGAAGGGCTCGGTGATGTCCTGTGGGCATTAATTAATGCCAAAGAATTCATTTACGTGCGGTAAAGAGTTTGGAAAATCGATGATGAAATTTGTTAACAGCCTGCTGATTTTACTTTTGATGGTGCCGGTGGGCATCGCGCAGACCTCGTACCCGATGTTGATGACGCTTCAGCCAGTCGCCATTCAGGTGGGCACTAGTGCAGACATGGTGGTCAAGTCACGCTCCAGTATGTGGGGTGCGAATAAGGTAATGGTTTCCGGGAATGGTGTAACAGGTGAAGTGGTTCATCCGGCTCCACCCGAGTCAAAAGAAGGGGAAGAAACGCCGGAGCCGTCACTCACCAGTCTTACGATTAAATTCACCGCCCGTCCCGATGCTCAGCCTGGCGTACGCGACTTTAAACTTTTTACCGATCGGGGAGTTTCAACCGTAGGTCAGATTGTAATTACGCGTGATCTTGTTGTCTGGGATGATGTTAGTACTGACACGATGGATGGAGCGAAAGAGTTCCAGGTTCCATCCACTTTGACAGGAGTTTTTGAAAAGCCAGAGGATCTAGATTACTTCAAGTTTAAAGGACAAGCTGGTCAGCGATTGGCAATTCACTGTCGTTGTATGAGATTGCAGGACCGTATTCATGACCTTCAAACTCATGCTGATCCTATCGTAACCTTGAAAAATCATTTAGGGTCTACGGTCGCTGCTTGTGATAATTATTTTGCTGCCGACCCATACTTTGTTGTCGAGATACCGCAGACGGGCGAATACTTTTTGGAGGTGCGGGATGTACGTTACAAGTCAAACGCTTATTGGAATTATGCTATCGAAGTGATCGATCGGCCTTTCCCAACCAATGCATTTCCATTGGCCATTGCGGCTGATCAGCCGGTGGCGTTTGACTTAATTGGCGCAAGTGTGGAGGAGGGGACTAAAGTGACATTTGATCCATTTCCCCTAACGCTCGAGACGGGACGTCAATGGCTATCACTGAGATCAGATGATGGAGGACTGTATGACCCAATCCCGATTTACGTTAGTCAGGAAAAAATAATTAACGAAGCGGACGATAATAACGATACGGTTAAAAATGCTCAGCGAATCGAGGTGCCATCCGTGGTTAATGGCCGTATGGATAAGGAAGCGGATATTGATTATTTCAGTTTTGAAGCGAAGAAAGGCGACACACTCACTTTTGAAGTGATTGCCCGTCGTAGTCAGTCGTTGCTTGATAGTTTTATCTCGATTGAAAATGCAGAGGGCACACGGTTATATGCTGCCGATGATTATACGTTTGGCCGTCGCTCGAATTGGGATTCGAAATACGATAATTTTTCAGTGCCGGACGATGGTTTATACCATATTTCAATACACGACCGTCACCTTCGTGGTGGGCCGGAATACGTTTATGCGATTGAAATTAGCCGGAGTGCTCCGACATTTGAATTGACCTTAGATACAGACAAGACGCTTACGACTCCAGGCACATCAGGGGTGCTTTTTGTTCGAGCAAAGCGGTTCAACGGGTTTGCCGGAGAGATTCAACTGCATGCCGAAAACTTACCAGCAGGCATGCAGGTAGCAGCCGGGAAGATTTTAGCTAGCGGTCAGGATGGTTGTATTGTCTTCACCGCCAATAAAGATGCACCTTTGGACGCGCAACATGTACGGATTTATGGCAGTGCTGTTTTGGACGGCGACGAAGGCCAAAACACGAAGCTTTTGATTGACGCAACTCCTTATCAGGAAACCTATATGCCAGGTGGTGGGCGTAGCCACTATCCGGTTGATACTTACACGTTATCAATTCAAAAGCCGAGTGATATTCGCAGGATAAAAGTGAGCGCGAATGAAATTAGCCTGAAGCCCGGCGAGGAAGTGAAGATAGATGTTGAACTTGAGCGTGCCGAAGGATTTGATACGAATGTTTCACTTGATGTGATCTATCAGCATCTGGGGCAGATCTGGGGGAATTCTCTTCCCAAAGGCATAAAAATGGATGGGAACAAAAGCAAGATTTTGTTGACGTCCGGGGAATTAAAAGGCCACGTCACCCTGGTCGCCGATGATACATTGGAGCAGGCTGCACGTCAGCAATTCTGTATCATGGCGAATGTGTCGTTAAACTTTGTCATGAAGGCGACCTACACCAGCGAACCATTGTTCATTACGACTACACCGAAAGAAGAACCTGCTAAGTAGGAACGCTGATGTCTCAGATTGTTCAAATTACAGACCTCCATCTTGTTGCCGGTGACGGGCCGCTGTTGCTCGAACATGACACAAGAGCAGCCTTTCTTACGATGAGAAAGTACTTGATGGAGCATCATGCCGATTGTGAGCGGCTGATCGTGACGGGTGATTTGGTGCATGACGAAAGGGAAGAGGTCTACCAGGAACTTTTCGAGGCACTGTCTCCATGGCATGATCGCCTGCGGGTGATTCCGGGAAACCACGACACTCGAGCACCAATGCAAAAAGTTTTTTCTTCAATTATTCGAGAGGATCCGGAAAGTGTTTCGTTTCTGGACGAACTCAATGGATGGACTTTAATTGGTTTGGATACACTCATTGAAGGTTCCGTCGAAGGCGATTTGGCTGGTGAGCAATGGGGATGGTTGCGAAGTACGGTATCGGCGTGTGCTGGTCCCGTTGCCATTTTCATGCATCATCCTCCCGTATTTGTGGGAAGTCAGTGGATTGATCAATTGTCGCTAGCTTCACTGGGAATCTTCGCTAATCTGGTTGAAGATTTTGAGCAGATCAAACTTGTGATTTGCGGACATGTGCATCAGGAATTTTACACTCAGATTTTCCATGCGGATGTCTTTACGACTCCCAGCACTTGCGTGCAATTTAAACCAAATTCTCATGACTTTGCTGTCGACGCGATTGCCCCGGGTTTTCGCACTTTCAATCTCAAAGGCGACGGATCCTACGAAACGAAAGTCATTCGCCTTTAAAAAGGTGATGCTGGATGGAGTCCCACGTCAATGTTTTTGCGTTTACAATGAACGCTCTGAGAAGTTTAATTCCCTTTGGTTAAGGCCTGCTAGGTTACTGCTATGAAATTTACCACCACCTTATTGATTGGATTATTTTTTGCGTTGTCACAGATAGGCGAGGCGCAGGATACTCCTTCCGTTGTTGATTCAGAAGTAACATCTGTCAATGAATTAGTCTTTACCGAAGGTCCGGCGTATCATCGCGATGGCAGCGTTTTCTATACCGACATTCAAAATAATCGAATCCTGCGGCTTGCATCAGGAGCAGCGATTGCCGATACGTTTCTTCGGCCCAGCGGTCGTGCTAATGGGTTAATGTTTGACTCTAAAGGTTTCCTGGTAGCTTGTCAGGGGAACGAAAAAGGCGGGTTAGGTGGTCGTCGAATTGTTCGTATTGATCCGATTAGCAAAGAGCAAACGATCATTGCGGACAAGTATCAAGGAGGCCGGTTTAACAGTCCTAACGATTTGTGTATCGACAAAGCTGGTCGTATCTATTTCACGGATCCATACTATTCACCTGACCGCAGTATGCTGGAGCTTGATGGCGTTGAAGGTGTCTACCGAGTAAATTCCGATGGTACCGGGCTTGTGCGAGTGTTGGATAATAAGATTGTCGCTCGTCCTAACGGTATTGCGATCAGCCAGGATGAGAAAACACTTTACGTTGTGGATAATAACCCAGGTGTTCCTCAGCGAAAACTCTGGTCATTTCGTCTTGACCCAGATGGACTCCCAACCGGCAAACCCAGGGAACTGCATGATTTCGGTGACGGTCGTGGCGGTGATGGCATGTGCATGGATAGTAAGGGGAATCTATATGTTACAGCGGGAGCCAACCGAAAGTATCCAAATCAAAACCTCGACAACCCGGCAGGTGTTTATGTTTTTTCACCGGAGGGGAAACTTGAAGGGGTCATTCGAGTACCGGAGGATATGGTTACAAATTGTTGCTTTGGCGGTTCAGACATGAAGACATTGTTTATCACCGCCGGAAAAACGCTTTGGCAGGTCAGAACGAAAGTCGAAGGCTACGCGCTATGGCCGAAAGCGGAATAAGTTGTATCGTTCTGTAAACGTGCCCTCGAGCGGACAGCCAGAAACAAGAGGTGCTTCATGGAGTTTCTATTTAGGTTTGTGCGTAGATTAGGCTAGAATAAAGGGATGAGACGACCCCGCCTACTATTCGTCGCCAGTCTTCTATTTACGCAGATTCTATTTGTATGCGCTCACGGTGCCGAGCATACTCGGATCGCGGTGACACCAGCCCAGGTTTCATTGGAAGGCAAAGACTCTTCCATGCAATTGCTGGTTACCGGTTACGATGCTGAAGATAACCCAACAGACTTAACTCATCTTGCCAAGTATAGTTTTTCACCAGGTTATATCAGCGTTTCTCGGTCAGGCGTTGTTCGCAGTCGAAAAGATGGTGACGGGACCGTCACCGTTGAATTTGACAAATTTACGGCGGTAGTTCCGGTAAAGACACGCCATACTCACGCCCGGCTAACACTTAATTTCGAAAACGATATCATTCCCATTCTGAGTCGATATCGCTGTAATACGTCGGGTTGCCATGGAAAAGCAGAGGGTCAGAACGGCTTCAAGTTGTCAGTGTTTGGCTTTGATCCGGTGGCGGATTATCAGGCGATTGCGATGGAAGGTCGCGGTCGTCGCGTGTTCCCAGGATCACCTCAGGCAAGTTTGCTGCTTCGAAAAATGAGCGGCGGAACTCCACACGGAGGAGGGATTCCGATCCCTCGCGAACGTCCCGAATATCGAACGATTCGGGATTGGATTGCTCAGGGATTACCAGTCGGATCCGACGAAGATGCCACGATTGTCTCTTTGGAGATGACGCCTCGGCAAAGAATATTCAAAATGGGCGAGACGCAGCAGTTGCGAGCGATGGCGACGCTTTCCGATGGTCGGCAGGTCGATGTTACGGAACTAACTCAATTTCAGACTAACTCTCCCAATCAAGCAGTGGTCGATGCGCTTGGCCATGTGACGGCCGGTCAGTCCCCGGGAACAGCGGCGGTGATGGCTACTTATATGGGGCGAGTCGACGTGCTACATGTTTTTGTTCCTCGTGAAGAAACAATCAAGTCCTATCCGAGCTCGCAACAGTATAACTTTATTGACGATCACGTTCTTAACAATCTAAAGAAACTCAATATCCTTCCTTCGGGTGACTGTGATGACGAGCAGTTCCTAAGACGTGTCTACATTGATACGATCGGAACGTTACCTACTGCGCAGGAAGCACGGGAGTTTTTGGCACGGAAAGACTTAAACAAACGCGAGCAGTTAATAGATCAACTTTTAGTACGGGACGAGTTTAGTACCTACTGGGCCTTGAAATGGTCTGATTTGTTACGAGTGGATCGACTGGCTTTGGGTCACGAAAACGCTTACCTCTATTACAACTGGATTCGCGAGAGCTTCCAACAAAACAAGCCACTGAACCAGTTCGCCAGAGAACTGCTTGTTGCCGAGGGGCCATTGCGTGAATCACCAGCAGGTTTGTTCTACAAGGCGGTGCCTTCGGCCAAGCGCGCGAGCACCTTGAGTCAGGTGTTTCTAGGGGTTCGTATCGAGTGTGCCGAGTGTCACCATCATCCTTATGACCGTTGGGGACAAAAAGACTATTTTGGGATGCAGGCATTTTTCACTCAGCTGCAATATAAACCATCCAAGGTGGGTGAAGTATTGCTTGCAAGTGGTAATCCTGTCACCAAGCACCCCCGTACTGGCGAGTCAGTGAACGCTTATGCATTGGGTACGGTAATGCCAGAGCAATCTCCAGAAGGCGATCGGCGTTTGGTCCTGGCGGAGTGGATGACGGCAACAAACAACCCCTGGTTTGCCCGTAATGTCGCTAATCGTACTTGGGCTCATTTTATGGGTAGAGGTATTGTTGAGCCTGTCGATGATGTTCGGTTGACCAATCCACCAACGAACCCAGCCTTGCTGGAGGCGTTGTCACATCATTTCGTGGAAGCGGATTTTGATTTTCGGCAATTGGTAAAAACTATTTTGATGAGTGCAACCTACCAGCGATCGCCAGAGGTGAATCCGACGAACGAACGTGATGAACAGAACTACTCCCGTTATCTTTTCAAACAACTGGAAGCTGAAGTGATGCTGGATGCAATTTCTCAGGTAACCGGTCGCCCTGAGAAATTTGAAGGGGTTCCGGCAGGTAGCCGTGCCATCGAGTTGTGGGACAGTTCGGTCCCTAATTATTTCCTGAAAGTGTTCGGTCGACCAGTTCGGGCGACCGCATGCGAATGTGAGCGTGTAAGCGAACCAACGATTAGTCAGGTGTTACACGTGCTTAATTCACCAGCCATCCAGAAAAAATTAAACCATCAGGATGGACGGATTAGGGCGATCGCCACCAAAATTGCCGATAATAAGAAGGCAATCGAAGAAATCTATTTAATATGTTTTGCACGATATCCGAATGAGAATGAGCTGGAAGCTGCTGTCGGGCATTTAGAGAATTCAGACGACAGGCAACTCGCCTTAGAGGACGTAGCCTGGAGTGTTATGAATTCTCTGGAGTTCTTATTTAACCACTAAGAGGTTTACGAAGATGACTCAACAACGATTTTGTGACGGGATTCGCAGACGAGACATGTTGCGTTTTGGCGCAGCGGGTGCGTTTGGAATGGGCTTAACTCTGCCGAGCCTTCTTGAGCATGAAGCTCGCTTAAAAGCTAATGGTGTCGATACGAAAGATACTTCTTTGATTATCGTGTTTTTACAGGGTGGTCTGTCTACGATTGACACATGGGATATGAAACCCGATGCTCCATCTGAATTCCGCGGTGACTTCACACCTGTTTCAACCAATCTTCCAGGTATTCATATTAGTGAACACCTCCCTAAGCTGGCGAAAATACATGACAAGTTTTCACTTGTTCGTTCCTTTGGACATGCAAACAGTAACCATGGCCAGGCCGACCACTTCATGCTGACCGGTTATCCATCAGGTCCGGGCTTCAATGGTGGTCTTAAACCGAACAATCAAAAGCCATGTGTAGGCGCAGTTATTGGCAAAGAACTCGGACCTCGCGGCGGGGTGCCACCATACGTCTGTTTACCCCGGATGCACAATAGCGCCGGCTCCAGTTATCTTGGTTCCACCGCAACGCCATTTGTTGTTGGTGCAGACCCCAATGCACCGGACTTCAAGGTGCCCGACCTTGCACCACCAGTTGCTGTGGCTTCCCGTCGCCTGAATGACCGCCGTTCACTTTTAAAGACGATCAATCGATACGAACAGTCGGCTATTACGCAGGCTAATCAGGGTGCACGGGCTATGCGCACCTATCAGGAAAAAGCCTTCGAACTGATGACATCCGAAGCGACCAAAGCAGCCTTTGATATTAATAGCGAACCGGATGTAGTCCGTGAAAAATATGGTCGTAATATGTTGGGCCAGTCGTGCCTAATGGCTCGCCGATTGATTGAAGCAGGCGTTCGTTGTGCTTTTGTAAACCATATTGACTGGGATACCCACTACAACAACTTTCATGTTCTTAAGAATGAATTATTGCCTAAACTTGATGCAGCCATGTCCTCATTGCTTGCAGATCTGGAAGATCGAGGAATGCTTGATTCCACCATGGTCCTTGTGACTGGTGAGTTTGGTCGTACACCCCGCATTAATAAAGATGCAGGAAGAGACCACTGGGGCCCAAGCTGTGCCATTGCACTGGCAGGTGGTGGAGTTCAGGGTGGCCGAGTGATTGGTGCCTCGAATGAACGGGCAGAACGGCCTGCAACCACACCGTTTGGGCCGGCAGACTTAATGGCGACGATTTACCATGGTATGGGTATCGATCCTGAACGGGAGTTTCTTACTCCTGAAGGTCGTCCCGTGCCAATTGTGCCTGGCACAGGACGTGTTATCTCTGAACTCTTCTAAACTCAACGGGCGAAGATATCCATGTGGCGTGTTCTAAAACAATGTCTCTGTTACGGGATTCCGATTTTTCTAATGGTAAGTGGCCTCAAGGCCGAAGTACCAGGCGTTTCATATATCTATCCCGCCGGTGCTCAACGAGGATCGAAAATAGATGTTCAGATAGGAGGGTTCTATCTTTTCGATCGTGCTCCTCTTGAGTTTATGAGTACGTCGATCAAGGCCTCGCCAGATGTTCAGCGACTTCCCAATACGTTGTGGTTCGAAGGTCCACGTATTGCCATGCCCGCCTCTCAGGCGAAAGAGGACTATCCGGTTGATAATGGCGCGACGATTGAGGTCGATAAGGAAGCAGCACTAGGAATTCATTATTGGCGAGTCTGGACGAGCCAGGGCATCGTACCGGCGCAGTCCTTTGTTGTGGGTGAATTGCCTGAGATTATTGAAGAAGAAATTGATGGCACTCCGGTGCCGGTTGATGTTGAGCTTCCGTTGACGATCAATGGCCGGATCTTTCCGCGTGAAGATGTCGATGTATGGCAGTTCAAAGCTGAAGCAGGCAAGTCCTATACCGTGGAAGTAATGTCTTCAAGACTTGGGTACCCTTTGGACTCACATCTTCAGGTTGTTAGCGGAAATGGTGATTTAATTGCTCAAAATGTTGACCATTTTGACAATGACTCCTTTCTCCGCTTTCAAGCGGATACCACAGGTCTTTATCAGGTGCGTATTCACGACAGCCAGTTTGGCGGTTTGCAAAATTATGTTTATCGTTTAACGATCACCGATGGCCAGATTGTCGATAGGGTTTTCCCTTTTGGCGGGCAGCGAGGTGCAATATTGAGCGTCAACTTGGAAGGCCAGGGCCTTAAGGCTGCCCCGTATCAAATACCGTTAACCAGCAAAACAGAACAGCAAGACGTTGAGTTGCCAGGCGGTGGACGGTTTGAGCTCCAGGTTAGTGATTACCCGGAATATCTGGAAGCAGAGCTTAACAAAGAACCGCTCCCGGCGGTTGAATTGCCCGCGGTTTTCAATGGACAAATCACAGAAGCAGGCCAAAAAGATGAATGGCTTCTCCAAGGTATAGCTGGACAAACGATTCAGTTTGATTTACAAGCGGCGGTGTTTGGCTCGGGACTCGATTCCGTTGTAGAGTTGCAAAATGCAGAAGGCGAGACCTTAGCGGGTAATGATGATGTGGCTAAAGGCAACACGGACTCCTCTTTCTCATTTACCTTTAAGGAAGATGGCGATTATCGATTGGTTATAACAGAACGATTTGCTAGTCGTGGCGGACTAAATTTTGGCTATCGGCTGACGGCTGCAAGTCCGGCATCGACAAAATCATTTACGCTTTCCTTACCGGCAAGTGAATTAACCCTTGTACGGGAGCAGTCTGTCAAGTTGAAGGTGGCTGCGAAACGTTTTGGTGGAATGAGTGAAGAAATAAATCTTGAGTTTCAAGGTTTACCGGAAGGTGTAACGGTTGAAGGAAATGTAATAGCTCCAAATAAGAATGAAGCAGATGTCACACTGAAGTGTGACGACCAAGTTGCTATTTCAACTTATGATCTTACGGTGGTTGGAAAAGCGATCCTCCACGGCGAAGAGGGTGAGCCAGAAACAGAAGTAGAGATTTCAGCGACGGCCATCTGGCAGGAATTTGATCAACTTAAGCTGGCCGTTGCGATTGCCACTCCCTTTAAACTATTTGGAACGTTTGATACGAACTATGCTCATCGGGGTTCGACCTTTGAAAAGATGCTGTATATCGAACGGACCGGATATGATGGCCCAATTGAAATTACGATGGCAGACAAGCAAATTCGTCATTTACAGGGTGTCACGGGTGAGAAGATTATTGTCCCCGCCGGGGCTGAGCAATATAAATATGCCATTCAGTTAGCGCCCTGGATGCAACCTGGCCGAACAGCCCGCATGGTCGTCTGCGGCTCAGCAATCATCACAGACCATGACGGAACAAAACATCGTGTAAGCCATTCGTCAGGTGCACAAAATGATCAGATCATATGCTTTATCTCGCCATCATTGTCGTCCGTTACCAGTGCCATAGCCTCAGTTCAATTTCAGCCGGGAGGTAAGCAACCATTGCCATTTACGATTAATCGTGGCGTGCTTCAAGGTGATGTCACGGTTGAAATTGTGATGCCACACCACCTAAAAGGGGTGTCCGCGATACCAGTTTCCGTACCGGCCGGGCAGAATGATGGTCTGATTGAAATACAGTTTGCCGATACTGGAGATATAGTGTTAAACGCTCCTATTATTCTGCGAGCGACCATTCGAAATTCCCAAGGGACGCATCTGGCCGAGGATAAGATAGATCTGGTGCGGTGATTTGTATTTCACAGGTTTTGTCTGTGAGGTATTATTGAGAAGAGAACATTAGTTATTAGGTTTTAGTGAAAAACGAACCATGAGATATTCCAATTGCGAAGGTATTACAAGACGCCATACTCTGAAGCTGGGCCTGGGGGGAATGTTTGGTGCTGGACTCAGTTTAACCGACTCACTTCGATTGAAAGCACAGGCTAAGGCAGTCGGTTCGGCGACCGGTACAGCCAAGCGTTGTATCCTGATTTGGATGGATGGTGGTCCTACGCACTTTGAAATGTTTGACCCGAAGCCCGATGCACCTGCAGAAATTCGCGGCGAATTTGGTACTTGTCAGACGGCTAATTCCGGCATTCATTATTCCGAGCATATGACGAAGCTTGCAGCGATTAGTGACAAGTTCGCAATGATTCGGTCGATTAGGCATAATCAGGGAAATCACGGTGCTGGCAATCACTACATGATGACCGGCGCACCGCCTCGCATCCCCGTTGGTTGCGGAGCCTTTGTAAGTTTTCATCCGAGTATGGGAAGCGTGGCGAGCCATGAGCTTGGAACCAAGTCAGCTCTCCCAAACTACTTTTCACTGCCCCGAATGTCACGCAGTGGTGGCCCGAACTTCTTAGGGGCTAATCATGCACCTTTCGTTGTTGCGGACGACCCGAACGGTAGCAGTTTTCGTGTGCGTGATGTGGCTATCCCGGGCGGTTTAACGGACGGACAGTTCAAATCAAAATCAAACGTCCGAAGTATGCTTGATCGCATGAAGCGTTTCAACGATAAAGCGTCTGGTGATCCGGCGGTGGCGATTGATGAGTATTATGAGCAAGGGATGAGCCTTGTTCTATCTCCGGATGCTCAACAGGCTTTTGATATTTCTCAAGAGACCGATGATATGCGTGACAAGTACTACCGTGATTCATTTGGTCAGCGTTGCCTGTTAGCTCGCCGACTTGTTGAAGCCGGCGTCCCATTTGTAACCGTTTATGACGGTGGCTGGGATCATCACAGCGATATCTTCGGTAGATGTAAAAAACGTCTTCCAAGTTGGGATCAAAGCGTTGCTGCACTCATCAATGATCTGGACGAACGCGGTATGCTGGAAGAGACTTTGGTTTTGGCCTTGGGTGAATTTGGACGCACGCCAAAGATTTCAACCCTCTCCGGCCAGACCACTCCCGGTCGTGACCATTGGGCTAACGCCATGAGCGTTTTAATGGCTGGTGGCGGCACCCCTGGTGGCGTTGTCGTCGGAGCGACAGACCGTAAAGGATATTCCGCCATTGAAAATGTAAAGAGTCCGGAGAATTTTGTTGCGACGGTTTACTCGAAACTTGGCATCGACCCGGGTAAAATTCTATATACCCCACAAGGTCGCCCAACCCACTTGGTAAGCGACCCAACTCCCATGCAGGAGTTGATGGGCTAAGAGCTGGTCGTTCTTTTTACGCTTGGCAAATTAATTCATTCCTTAGAGGTATGCTATGTCTGATGATGCGCAAAAACAAAACGTAAAACGTCGTGATTTTATTGCGGCAGGAGCGGTCACTGCTGCTGCGACAACGATGACACCCGCGGTGAAAGCCACTGCAGAGGACGAGAAACTGGTCGTCGCTGTCATGGGTATGAGCCGCGGGCGGAGTCTGGCAGATACATTCGCAAAGCACAGTGACTGTGTTATTAAATACGTTTGTGACGTGGATAAGAACCGAGCGGAACGAGCCGCTGAGGAATTGGAAGGTAAAGTGGGATATCGGCCTCAGGCCATCACCACATGGGAAACATTTGTTGAGGATGACGAGGTAGATATCGTCGCTTGTGCAGCTCCAAACCACTGGCACGCTCCCACAACGATTGTCGCAGCAGAAGCAGGTAAGCATGTTTATGTTGAAAAGCCATGTTGTCAGAATCCCTGGGAAGGTGAAATGCAGATTGCGGCTGCCCGCAAAAATAAAGTTTGTGTTCAGATTGGGACTCAGCGACGTAGTGCCCCGACTTATCGCGAAGGCATTGAGTTCATTCACGGTGGAGGCATTGGTAAAGTTCACTCCGCACGCTGTGTTTATTTTAGTGCTCGCGCCTCCATCGGCTCCGGTAAACCTGCTGAAGTTCCGGAGCATTTAGATTACGAACGTTGGCAGGGACCAATTCCACGTCGAGAATATATTGATAACCTAGTGCACTATAATTGGCATTGGCGGTGGTTCTATGGCAATGGAGAACTTGGCAATAATGGGATTCACTCACTCGACATCGCGCGTTGGGCATTGCAGGTCGAATTTCCAATGACCGTGAGCTCAACCGGTGGACGTTACTACTTTGATGATGATCAGGAAACGCCCGATACTCATATTGTTTCCTTCGAATTCGAAAATGAATCTCAAATCACCTGGCAAGGTAGTAGTTGTAACCGTAATGGCTCCGGCTTCGTGAAAGTCTTTGGCGAGAATGGGATGGTTGAATTCCTCGGCGGTGGTGGATACGTGGTTTACGATCGTGGTAATAAGGAAGTGAAGCGTGCTCCTGGTGGTCAGGGTCAGCCCGAGCATGTCGATAACCTGATTAAAGCGATCCGAAACAACGATCCGGAAAGCTTACATGCTGAAATTGAAATTGGTCATCGCAGTACCCTGCTTTGCCACCTCGGGAATATCTCACAACGTGTAGGTCGGATGCTTGCGTGCGATACGAGCAATGGCCATATCCTTAATGATGAGGAAGCGATGGCATTGTGGCAGCGTGAATATCACGGCGATTGGAAACAACGACTGACGATTAGCTAGCTTTAGCAGATCAATTGAAGACACTCCTCGGTGTTGGATCAAGCCAATAGCGAGAGAGTGTTTTTTATTTCATAGGCTCTTTATCAAAAGATACTATTCAAAGATGAACAAATATCTACAACGAATTTTACTAATTTCTCTAGCCACGCTTTCTTTCGTATCGGGCTCTTTGCAGGCCGCAGACGAAAAGGCGCGTCCCAATATTGTATTTTTTTTAGCTGACGATCAACGCAATGATCAATTGGGATGTTACGGCCATCCGTTTGTAAAGACACCTAACCTTGATAAGCTTGCTGCCCGCGGAACTCGGTTTACAAACGCTTTTGTCACGACTTCCATTTGTGCAGCCAGCAGGGCGACGATTTTTACGGGGCTGGTTGAGCGGAGTCATCACTATACGTTTGGAACCCCGGCGATCGCTCAGGACCTGGTGTCACATTCTTATCCGGTTGTGATGAAGAACGCCGGGTACAAAACAGGATTTGTTGGTAAGTTCGGCGTCGGATTTGCTGGAGGAACCAAGCAAGCGTTTGATTTCTTCCAGCCGATCAATCGCAATAAGTATTTTAAACCGCAGCCGGATGGTTCACTTCGCCATACCACGCAGCTTTCCGGTGATGCGGCCATTCAATTTATCAAGGCAAACAAAGATGAGCCGTTCATGCTGTCGGTTAGCTTTAATGCCACACATGCCGAAGATGGTGATAAAGTAGACCATTTTCCCTGGCCAAAAGTTATGGACGGGATGTACGAAGATATAGAGATTGCTCCCCCCCGTTTGAATGCTCCGGAGATATTTGCGAGTCAACCAGAATTTTTACGCGAAAGCCTGAATCGAGAACGCTTCTTTTGGCGATGGGATACCCAGGAGAAATACGAAAAAAATATCCGCTCCTATTACCGTATGTTAAGCGGCATCGATCATGTTGTTGGTCGCGTTATCGATACATTGGAGGAACTCAACCTGGATGAAAATACGATTGTCATCTACACCGGTGATAACGGGTATTACATGGCTCAGCGAGGCTTTGCCGGAAAGTGGTCTCACTACGAAGAGTCTTTACGTGTGCCGATGATTATCGCTGACCCCCGAGTAAAGGATGATGTTAAAGGCCAGGTTCGGGATGAAGTCGTGCTAAACCTGGACCTTGCCAGCACGTTTGTTCGGGCAGCTGGGATTGAGTTGCCTAAACAATATCAAGGTGAGGCTCTTGGTGGTTTGGTGGCGGGTAAGACCCCTAAGAAATGGCGCACTGACTTCTTTTGCGAACATTTGATGGATGTTCCCGGCCGGATACCTAAGTGGGAAGGAGTTCGTGCTCAGCGTTGGGTTTATGCCAATTATTTTCAGGACGATTTTGAGTTCCTGCATGACCTGGAGTCCGATCCGGATCAGTTAATAAATCTAGCCACTGTCCCGGCCCACAAGTCGCAGCTAAAGAAGATGCGGGATCGTTGTCTTGAATTGCGGGATTCATATGGAGGGGAATATAGCTATAAATTGATTCCTACGAATAGGTATTTACGTGAAAAGACCGAGGAAGAAAAGAAAACACAGCCAGCAAAACTCACGCCTCC
>MDSW01013729.1_pt1 | contig 18528 bp, 18 predicted proteins | sample 811171 | NCBI WGS metagenome assembly MDSW01 (sample SAMN05326641, study PRJNA326480) | marine metagenome | isolation source: seawater | place: Atlantic Ocean: North West | collected 2012 | reverse complement strand
TCTGGTTTTTAAATATCTTAAAACAACTTCTTTTTCTAAAATAGAAATCAACTTATTTTTTTTTATTTTTTATAATTTTAATAATTTCTTCTAGTTTCAAATTTTGAGTTTTTTCATTTAATTCTTTAAATTCAAATAAACTTTCTTCTGCTTTCTTTCCTATCATGATTTGAAAAGGTATTCCAATAAGATTAAACTTTTTGACTTTTGAAGAGAAGTTTTCATCAGTGTCATCTAGTAAAACTTCAATTTTTTCTTTATTAAGTAAATCGTATATTTTTTTTGATTTTTCTAAATTACTGTTATCCTTTTTATCTACATATGGAATTATCACACATTCATAAGGTGATATAGCAATTGGCCATTTCATTATTTCATTTTTTTCATTATATTTGGCTTCAATTATTGCGCCTACTAATCTGGATACGCCCACACCATAAGAACCCATTCTTACAAATTCTTTCTTTCCTTGATAATCAACTGAAGCATTTAATGGTTTTGAATATTTATCACCAAAATAAAAAATATGACCCACCTCAATACCTTTAGTTTTTAATCTAAATTCTTCTGGGACCTCTTTTTCAAACATATTTTGATCATATTTTTCATCTGTAACTGCATAGTATTTTTCATAATTTTTTCTTAGATCTATTAAAGATTTTTGATTTAAATTTGTTTTATCACTATCAACTTCAAAAATTCTTTTATCTGTATAAATTTTACTTTCCCCTGTCTCTGCTAAAATTATAAATTCGTGAGATAAATTTCCACCTATAGGACCAGTATCAGCTGCCATAGGAATCGCTGACAGTTCTAATCTTTTAAATGTACGTAAGTACGATAGAAAAAATTTATTATAAGAAAATTTTGCCTGCTCATCATCAATATCGAATGAATAAGCGTCTTTCATGTAGAACTCTCTACATCTCATTATTCCAAATCTAGGTCTTAGCTCATCTCTAAATTTCCACTGAATATGGTAAAGAAGCTGAGGTAAAGTTTTATATGATTTTATACTTGATCTAAAAATATCAGTTATTAATTCCTCATTAGTAGGTCCATATAACATCTCTCTCTGTTGCCTATCTTTTATCCTAAGCATTTCTTCTCCATAATCATCATACCTTCCACTTTCCTTCCAAATCTCACTAGATTGAATGGTTGGCATTAATAATTCATGTGCGCCTATTTTATCTTGTTCCTCTCTAACAATTTTTTCTATTTTTTTCATGATTTTAAAACCAAGAGGAAGCCAAGAGTATATTCCAGCGGAAGATTGTTTAATCATTCCTGTTCTCAACATTAGTTTATGAGATTTGATGACAGCTTCTGAAGGATTGTTTTTTAAAATTGGTATAAAAGTTTTCGAAAATAACATTTTATATTCTTACCACATTAATATTGGTTATAGGTTTTTTTCCTGTCTTTTCTTTTGTATATTTTCTGCATATTTTTTTTAAACCATCAATTAAATTTTCATTTTGTTTGATGTTTTTTAATGAAAATGTTTTTGATAAGTTGAATATTTCTTGTTCTAAACCAAGTATAAAGTCTTCTTTTTCAAAAACAGGTAATCCTCTAGCATTTATGATAGGTTTTTGGTAAATGGTTCCTTTAGAAGTAATTATAATCGTTAAATCTACAAATCCGTTTCCAGCTAAATTTTTTCGTTCTTTTATAAAAGCTGAGTCTTCATCTATTGGTACAATTCCATCAACACATAATCTACCACTTGGGGCTTTATCATAAATAAAAGGTTTGTCAGATTGTGAAAACTTTACTATATCTCCATTTTCAACTTGAACAGGATTGGGTATTTTCATTTCTTTAGCAAAATTAATTTGTTCTTTCATATGTCGATGTTCTCCATGTACTGGTATCAGAGTATTAGGCCTTATCCAATCATACATATCTTTTAGGTCATCTCTATTTGGATGACCTGAAACATGAACAAATTCAGTTTCCTCAGTAATCACATTAATTTCGTTTTTCAAAAGTCTGTTATGTACATTGTAATGTTTTCTAACATTCCCTGGAATAATTTTTGAGGAAAATATTACTGTATCATCTTTTTCAATAAAAACATCTGGATGTGTGAAATTTGAAATTCTATTTAATGCACCCATTGGTTCACCTTGACTTCCTGTGCACAAATAAACAATTTTCTCTCTAGAAATATTTTTAGCATTTCTTGGATCTATCGGTTCAATAACATCATGAAGATAACCACATTTTCTAGCAGCTTGATAAATTCTATTCATTGATCTTCCGACCAAGGAAATATTTCTTCCAGTTTTTTTTGCACAATCAAAAACAGTTTCCATCCTTGCTACATTTGAAGCAAAAGATGTAACTAATATTCTTTTTTTTTGTCGGGACATTACATTTAACATATTTTTTCTTACATCATACTCTGAGCCTGCTCTTCCAATACTAAATACATTTGTTGAGTCACATATCATTGCTAATACACCTTCATCACCAATTTTTTTTAATCTATCCTCGTTAATTTTGTTTCCAACCAATGGTTTTGGATCAACTTTCCAATCTCCTGTATGAAATATTGTACCTAATGGAGTACTAATTTTTAAACCGTTTGGCTCAATTATTGAATGAGTTAAAGTTATAAAATCAATAGTAAAAGGTTTAAGATTTATGGAACCATTTAATTCAACAATTTTTAAGTATGGATTTATATCAATTTTTTTTTCTTTAAATTTCTCTAGTACCAAAGCTGCTGTAAAAGGTGTGGCAAAAATTTTACACTTAAGTTTGTTCCAAATGTAAGTAATAGCCCCAATATGATCTTCGTGAGCATGAGTAAGAACTATACCTAAAAGATCATTTTTTTTGTCATTAATAAAGCCAGGATCAGCATAAATTAAGTCAATACCTGGCAGACTTTCATCTGCAAAAGTAACTCCAGTGTCGACAATTATCCATTTATGAAGACCAGGCTTCCCATAAGCATATAAATTCATATTCATACCAATTTCTCCTGAGCCACCTAAGGGACAAAATAATAATTCTTCCTTCATATTGTTTTTGCTATTTTTTGAAGACCTTTCATTGTTATTTCTTTATCTATAACAGCTTTTGTTTTTAATGAATTAGAAAACAATTGAGAAAAACCACCGGTTATGACTATTTTATATTTTTTTTTGGTTTGTTTGTTTATTTTATGAATTATAGACTCAACTAAACCAATATAGCCCCAGTAAAAACCAGATCTTACAGCTGAAATTGTATTTTTTCCTAAAACCTGATTTATTTTTTTTAGTTTTAAATTGGGTATTAATGTTGCCTTCGATATTAAAGTTTTTAAAGAAAGTGAAACACCAGGTGCAATTATACCTCCTAAATACTGTTTTTTGTTTACAACATCAAAAGTGGTAGCTGTTCCAAAATCAATGATTATAAAATTATTTTTTTTATTACTTAATGCTATTGCGTTACAAATTCTGTCTGATCCAACTTGTTTTTTATTGACCTTAATCTCTATAAATTTATGTAATTTAATATCTTTAACTTCGTAGGTTTTTATTTGAAATTTATTTAAAAAAAATTTTCTAATTACTTTGTATGTTTTAGGTACAACACTGCTAAATAGCGCTTTTTTAGCTTTTCTTAAATTAATTACTGAGGAAAAACTTTTATTTAAAGTTGTTTTGTCTATAGAGGATGTATTTAAAACAATTTTTTTGAATTGTTTATTTTGATCAGAAAAAATAGATATTTTTACTTCTGAATTACCTATGTCACCAATAATATACATCTTATATTAATAAACAATTAAATCTTTTTATGCAAATAAATTTAATTTTTTGTAATAATTTTGTTCTATAGCTTTTGATAGTTTAAGTTTATTTAAATTTAAACCTGTCTCCTTAAAGAGATTGGTTGTTAAATAATTTTTAATATTTGGACTTTTGACTAAATTTAGTCCAATACCTATTATTATAAATTTTTCATTTTTGTATTCTATCGTTTCTTGGAGAATCCCACAAAACTTTCTATTATTTATTAATAAATCATTAGGTTTTTTTATTTTAATTTTTTTTTTAATTTTTTGATAGATTGCTTTTTTAACAATTTCACAATTTAATTTTGTAATTTTATTTAAATTAACATTTTTTTTTATTCTAAAGAAAATACTCATAAATAAATTTCCTTTATAACAAATCCACTTTTTTCCATATTGACCTCTTGCTTTTTTTTGAGTATCAGAGGTGATTACCCCTTTTAAATAGCCTTTTTTGATTTTTTTAATTGCTGTATCATTGGTGCTATTAATAACCTTATATTTAAATCTATGAAATTTCATCAAATTATAATTATTTTTGCAATAATCTCTGTTAAAGTGCTTGGGTATATAAAGTAGAAAATTATTAATACAGTCGATATCAATAAAGATAATCTAAGACTAATGTTATGGTCTTTATCAAAAGTTTCTCTTTCTGAGTCAAAATAAATAATTTTTATGATTCTTAAATAATAAAATGCTGCTATTACAGTTGACAATAACCCTACTACTGCTAAAAAAAACATTGATTGCTCTATTACGGCTGTAAAAATATAAAATTTTGCAAAAAAACCAGCCAAAGGCGGTATACCAGCAAGTGAAAATAAAATTATTAAAAAACAAAAAGATAAAACTGGATGTTTTTTTGATATACCCGATAAATCATCTAAATTTTCGTAATACTTATCATTTTTTTTCATCATAAATAAACAGCTAAAAAAAGCTAGATTCATGATTAAATAAATCGATATATATGTTATTGAGCTTTGAATTCCTTGATTAGTACCTGTTGAAATTCCTGCTAAAGCATAACCCATATGACTAATAGAGCTATATGCAATTAATCTTTTAAGATTTTTTTGACTTATAGCGGCAACAGAGCCTAATATCATTGAGGCAATAGATAAAAAAACAATAATAAGTTGCCATTGATCTAACATATTTAAAAATGGCACATATAGAATTCTTATTAAAACAGTAAGAGCAGCAACCTTAGGAAGTAAAGCAAAAAAAGCAGTAACTGAAGTTGGTGAGCCTTGGTATACATCTGGTGCCCACATATGAAATGGTACAGCTGAAATTTTAAAAGCTAAACCAACTAATATAAATACTATTCCAAAAGTCAGACCAAATGAATTTGAAATTATTTGTTCTGAAATTATTTGAAAATTAGTTGAGCCAGAGAAGCCATATATTAAAGAGCATCCATATAACAAAAGTCCAGAAGATAATGCACTTAGCACAAAATATTTCACTCCAGATTCTGAGGACAATATATTGTCTCTATTGAATGATGCTAGCACATATAATGCTAAAGATTGAAGTTCTAACCCAATGTAAAAAATTATTAGATCATTTGAACTTATCATTACTATCATCCCAAGAATTGATGACAATATTAAAATAGGGTACTCTATTTTCAGAATCTTAATTGAAAGAATATATTTTTTTGAAATTGCTAAAACAAATATACCAAATAATAATGTTAGAATTTTCATAAATGTAGATAAGTAATCGATTTGATAGCTGTTGTTAAAAAGTGACCAGTTCGTATCCATTGGAAAGCTTAGCATAAGAATTAAAGATCCAAAAAGTGATATAGAGCTTAAATTATAAACCGTAATAGTACTTTTTTTAACAAATACCCCAAACATTAACAAAAACATAATCGATATAGAAATTAGTAATTCAGGGTATATTAAATTTATTTTATCCATTCTATTTTTTTACAATTTCATTATTTATTGCCAATTCATAATTAGATAATAAATTTTCAACTGATATATTTATAGTGGTTAGAATTGGATCGGGATAAAAACCAAAATATAAAATTGGCAAAGCCAAAAAGGTCAGTATTAAAATTTCAGATCTATTTAGATCAAATAATTTTTTTAATTCATTATTCTTTATTTCACCAAATACAACTCTTCTATATAACCAAAGCATATATGCTGCGCCTAAAATAACACCTAAACTAGCAATAGCTGCTACTAATATATTTTTTTCAAAAGCTGCTATTAAAATTAAAAATTCACCTATAAAACCACTCGTACCAGGCAATCCAAGAGACGCTAAAGCAAAAATCATTAATAGTACAGAAAATTTAGGCATTATCATAACAATACCTCCATAATTTCTGATAAGTCTGGTATGCATTCTTTCATATATTACTCCAACTGAGAGAAAAAGCGCTGCCGATACTAATCCATGGCTAATCATTTGGTAAAGACTTCCTTGAAGTCCTTGCTGAGTAAATGTAAATATACCTAATGTAACATAGCCCATATGTGCAACAGAAGAATAAGCAATTAACTTTTTCATGTCCTCCTGCATTAAGGCCACTAAAGAGGTATAAACAATTGCAATTAAGCTTAAAGAAAAAATAAATGGAGTAAAATATTCTGATGCAGAAGGAAATAAGCCTATTGAAAACCTTATAAATCCGTATCCAGCCATTTTAAGTAAAATTGCTGCCAACAACACAGATCCAGCGGTTGGAGCTTCCACGTGAGCATCTGGTAACCATGTATGTACAGGCCACATAGGTGTTTTTACAGCAAAAGAGCTGAAAAAGGCTAACCAAAGTAAATTTTGATATTTTATATCTATTCCAATTGAATATAGTTGGGTTATATCAGTAGTTCCTGTTTGCCAATAAATAAATATTATTGCAACCAACATTAAAACTGAACCTAGCAAAGTGAATAAGAAAAATTTAAAAGCAGAATAAACTCTTCTCTCACCACCCCAAATTCCAATTATCAAAAACATTGGTATTAGCCCACCCTCAAAAAATAAATAAAAAATTATTAAATCCAAAGAACAAAAAACTCCAATCATAAATGACTCCATTAAAAGAATGGCGATTAAAAAATCCTTAAGTCTTGTTTTGACTGAACTGCTCACAGAAAAAATACATAAAGAGGTAATAAAAGTAGTTAATATAATAAACAAAATTGATATACCATCTACACCAATTTTATAATTAACAAATCCTATAAGCCACTTTCTCTCTTCAACAAATTGAAATTCATGGGTTCTATTATCAAAAGAATACCATAAATAAATAGATAAAATAAAATTAACCAAAGAAATAAATATAGAAATATATTTGCTAGATATGTTATTTTTATTTTTTGAACAGAAAATAAATATTGCGCCAATGGTAGGTAACAAAATTAAAGAAGATAAAATCGGAAAATCCATTAATACAAAATTAAAAAGGTTAATAAAGCTGAAAAACCGATCAACATTATAAATGCATATTGATATATAAATCCACTTTGAAATTTAACTGCCAATAAAGAAAAAAATTTTATTAAACTTGAAATTCCATCTGGTCCAAATTTGTCAATAAAATTTATATCAATTTTTTTCCAAAAAAATAAACCTAATCTTTTACATCCTCTTACAAATATAAAATCATAAAGTTCATCAAAATACCATTTGTTTTTAAGGAATTTAAATACTGGATAATTTGAATCTACAATTAATTTTAAAATAATTGTTTTCTTAACAAATAAGTAATATGAAATTGGAATAGTTATAGTTACTAAAATTGGGGTAATTAATAAAAACCATGTTGGCGGATGTTTTTGACTTAAAGGTTCTATAAAAAAAATAGAATTTTTCCAAAAGTTTGTACCACTTGTTAAACTAATAAATATTTCTTTAAATATAATTCCTGAAAAGATCGCACCAAAACTGAGAATTATTAAAGGAATAATCATTACTAAAGGAGATTCGTGAATTGTACTAAAATTCAATTTTGTATTTTTAAAAGGTCCATGGAAAGTCTTAAATAATAACCTCCATGAATATATTGATGTCATAAATGCTGTAAGAATGCCAACACCTGCTGCAAGATATCCAATTAAGCTTCCTTTTAAGTATGCAAATTCTAAAATTGCATCTTTAGAATAAAAACCTGATAAAAAAGGGAAACCAGTTAGTGCCAATGTCCCAATTAGCATCAGTATCCATGTATATGGTAATTTTTTCCAAACACCACCCATATATTCAATATTTTGCTCATTCTGGAAGGAGTGAATAACCGAACCAGCTCCCAAAAAAAGTAAAGCCTTAAAAAAAGCATGAGTAAATAAATGAAACATTGCAACATTATATGCTCCAACTCCAACAGCTAAGAACATATATCCTAATTGACTACATGTAGAATAAGCTATAATTTTTTTTATATCATTTTGAACCAAAGCTACTGTTGCAGCAAAAAAAGCTGTACTCATTCCAATAATTGTAATTAAATTTAAAGCTAATTCTGAATACTCATATATAGGCGAGCATCTTACAACTAGAAAAACACCTGCTGTTACCATTGTGGCAGCGTGTATAAGTGCAGATACTGGCGTAGGACCTTCCATAGCATCTGGTAACCAAGTGTGTAAAAAAATTTGAGCAGATTTCCCCATAGCACCAATGAACAAAAATATACAAATTAAATTTATTGTATTAAAATTCATGCCAATTAAAGATATTTCGTTGTTCAAAAATGTAGGAACTTGAGAAAAAACATTTTGATAATTAACAGAACCAAATAAATAAAAAATTAAAAAAATTCCAAGTGCTAAACCAAAATCACCAACTCTATTTACTATAAAAGCCTTGATCGCAGCGGCATTAGCTGTATCTTTCTTGAACCAAAAACCAATTAATAAATATGAACATAAACCAACACCTTCCCAGCCAAAAAATAATTGTAAAAAGTTATCGGAACTTACAAGAACCAACATTGAAAAAGTAAATAACGATAGATAAGACATAAATCTCGGTTTGTGAGGATCATTAGACATATATCCTATTGAATAAACATGCACTATTGAGGAAACTAAAGTTATTACAACAAACATTAAGGCTGACAGAGAATCTATATTAATAGACCAGTTTACATTGAATGATCCAGAAGTTATCCATGTAAATAATATAATATTTTCTGAATAAGAATTTTTGATTACATCATAAAAAATTATACAAGAAATAATTGCAGATATGGAAATAAGAATACTTGTTATAAATTCAATATATCTTGTCCTAATAAATTTTCCAAAAAAACCAGATAGTATTGATCCCAAAAGAGGAAGGAAGACAACTAAAAATCCTAATTGCATTTTTAACCTTTCAATTTGTCAATTTCTTCGACTCTAATTGTTCCAGAATTTCTGAAATAAACCACTATAATTGCTAAACCAATAGCTGCTTCTGCTGCAGCAACAGTAAGAATAAATAAAGTAAATATTTGTCCAGAAAGATCATTTAAATATATCGAAAATGAGACTAAATTAATATTAACAGCAAGCAGGATTAATTCGATGCTCATTAAAATGACAATTATATTTTTTCTGTTTAAGAATATTCCAACAACACCTATTGTAAAAATTATAGCAGCTAAAGTTAGATAATGGCCAAGGTCAATCTCAAACATCTATTTTAACTCCTTTATTATTCTTAACATCTACAAGCTCAACACCCTCAGATCGCTCTCTTGATATTTGGCGAAAGTAGCTTTGTTTTTTAATACCTGATCTTTTTCTAAATGTAAGTACTATTGCACCTATCATAGCAACTAGCAGAATCATGCCACTTAATTGGAATAAATGGATGTAATCTGTATACAAAACCTCACCTATTGAATGAGTATTAGTTTTATCAGATGTAACATTTAAATTAAAAGAACCTGGTTCTAGATTTGGTTTAAATTTCCATCCACCTACTACTATTATTAGTTCAAAAAAAATTATAACACTTACTATAATGCCAATTGGAATGTGCGATGACCCTCTTTCTGCAGCAAACCATTGATTTTTTTGAAGAGATACATTAAGCATCATCACGACAAATAAAAATAAAACAGCTACTGCTCCAACGTATACAATCAACATAATCATTCCAACAAATTCTGCGCCTATCATAATAAATAAACACGAGATACTAATAAAATCTAATATTAAAAAAAATACAGAATGAACAGTATTTCTAGAAACTGTAACCATGATTGCTGAAAGAATTGCAATTATTGAAAATACATAAAAGAAAATAGAATGAGCTATCATTATTTATCTATAAGGATTGTCTGCTTTAATATTTGCAGCTAAAATACTCTCCCATTTATCTCCATTTTCAAGCAATTTCTCTTTGTTATAATACAATTCTTCCCTTGTATGTGTAGAAAACTCAAAATTTGGTCCTTGAACTATTGCATCAACAGGGCATGATTCTTCACATAAGCCACAATAAATACATTTTAGCATATCAATATCATATCTTGTTGTTTTTCTGCTGCCATCTGCTCTTTCTGTGGATTCTATTGTGATAGCTTGAGCGGGACATACTGCTTCACATAATTTACATGCTATACATCTTTCTTCACCATTTGGATATCTTCTAAGTGCATGTTCGCCTCTAAATCTTGGACTTATTTTACCTTTTTCAAAAGGGTAATTTAGAGTTTTTTTTGGTTTAAAACTTTCTCTGATAGCAATTCCTAAGCCAGTTAAAAAATCAATTAAAAATATAGTTTTAAAAATTCTAGAAATTTTCATTAATTTGTTCCTGGCAGTAAGTTAAAATAAAGTAAAAATGAAGCTGTGATTACAACCCACAATAAAGAAAAAGGAAGAAATATTTTCCAACCTAATTTCATTAATTGATCATATCTATATCTTGGTACGATTGCTTTTACTAAAGCAAATAAAAGAAATAAAATTAAAATTTTTATGATTAGCCACAATGCCGAAGGTATTAAATTAAAAGGATAAATTTCAATTGCCGGTAGCCATCCACCTAAAAATAAAATAGAACCAAGTGCACACATTAAAAGTATATTTGCATATTCACCTAACCAAAACATTGCATACATCATGCCGGAATATTCAGTTTGATAACCTGCAACTAATTCTGCCTCAGCTTCTGGAAGATCAAATGGTGGTCTGTTTGTTTCTGCGAGTGCAGATATAAAATATATTACAAACATAGGAAACAATGGGATTATAAACCACATTTTTTCTTGTGCCAAAACTATATCAGACAAATTTAATGATCCAACGCACAATAAAACATTTATTATTATTACTCCTATTGATACTTCGTAAGATATCATTTGAGCGGCTGATCTTATAGCGCCTAAAAAAGGATATTTTGAATTTGATGCCCATCCGCCCATGATAATTCCATATACACCCAATGATGAAACTGCAAATATATATAAAATTCCTACATTTATATCGGCTAATACAAAATTTTCACTAAAGGGTATTACCGCCCATGCAATTAACGCTAGAGTCATAGTAACAATTGGAGCCAATATAAATATTATTTTATTTGAACTGGCAGGAATGATAATTTCTTTAAAAATATATTTCAATGCATCTGCTAAAGATTGAAATAAACCAAAAGGACCTACAACATTAGGACCTCTTCTTTTTTGAACAAACGCCCAAACCCTACGATCTAACCAAACAATCATTGCAACAGCTGTTAATACCGGAATTAACAAAAATAAAATTTTATAAACTTCAGAGAATAAAATATTTAAATTTTCAATCATTAACCCTCTGTTCCAGTTTTTTTATCGTTATTTCTTAGATTACGACATTCTGACATTGTTTTTGAAGCTCTAGATATTACATTTGAATAATAATAATCTAAATAATCAACATTAATTTTTTCATCATGAAACATACTTTCAATTTTTAAAGATGATTTATTTTTACAATTTTTAATATAATCAAACATATTAGAAACTAAGTTATCTTTATTATTATAAATTTTTTTTCTTTTTAAATATTGAGAAAGATTGTTTATTATTTCCCAATCTTCTTTTGCATCACCAGGGGGATAGCTTGCTTGATATGATTTTTGAACTCTTCCTTCTAAATTAGTATAATGAGCAGTTTGCTCAGTAAATGCTGCTCCTGGCAATATTACATCAGATATTTCTGCACCATAATCTCCATGGCTTCCAATGTAAACAATAAACTCATTCTTTTTTGAAATTTTTAAATTGTCCTGTCCAAATAAAAATATTAATTCATAATTGTTATTTAATATTTTATTTAAAACGTCATTTTTATTATAATCTCCTGAAATAATATTTAAATCATATGATCCAACGGTTGATGCATGTTTGGATAATATATTAATTGGATTCCAGTCATCATCAATCTTGTTTTCTGACCGTAGATATTTTTTTAATTCTGTTAATAAAAAATTTGATGATTTAAGTTTAAAAAAAGACTGACCAAAAATAAAAATTGGTTTTTTTGAATTCTCAATTATTGATGTTAAAGAACTAGTTTTTTCAAAAATTTCTTTAAATTTACTAGTTTTGTTTTCTAAAATTTCATAATCATAAGTTAAATTTCCTAAATCGCCAAAAGAATAAATCTTACAATTATTTTTAATGGCAGCAATTCTTATTCTTGAATTAAGTATTGTTGCTTCAAATCTTGGATTTGTCCCAACTAATACAATTAAATCACTATCCTCAATTCCGTTTAATTTTGAATTAAAAATGTAGTTATTCCTTTCATTTATATCCATAGAATAATAATCTTCTCTAGACTCTAAATTGCTACATTTAATTGTTTGATTAAAAAATTCTTTTGCTGCGAAGGAGGTTTCCATATTTGTTAAATCGCCAATAAATCCTGCTATTTTATCGGAGCTTGTGTTATTTATTTTTTCGACAATTTTCTTGTATGCATCTTCCCAAGATACTTTTATAAGTTTGTTCTTTTCTTTTATATAAGGTGAATCTAATCTTTGATTCTTTAAACCATCACATGAATATCTAGTTTTATCTGAAATCCATTCTCCATTTATATCTTCATTAACTCTGGGTAAAATTCTTTTTACCTCCCAACCAAGAGTATCAACACGAATATTTGAACCTATTGCATCCATCACATCTATTGTCTCTGTTTTTTTTAGCTCCCATGGCCTTGCTTCAAAAACATAGGGTTTTGATGTAAGAGCACCGACTGGACACAAATCTATCACATTAGCTGAAAGCTCAGACTCCATAGATTTTTCAAGATATGTGGTAATTTGCATATCCTCTCCACGGCCAATTGCTCCTAATTCAGGAACTCCTGCAACCTCTGTAGCAAATCTTATGCATCTAGTGCAGTGAATACATCTGGTCATCTGTGTTTTTATTAGTGGACCCATATATTTTTCTGGCACATGCCTTTTATTTTCTTTATATCTAGATTTATCTACTCCATAAAACATTGATTGATCTTGTAAATCACATTCTCCTCCCTGGTCACATACAGGACAATCTAATGGGTGATTAGCGAGTAAAAATTCCATTACACCTTTTCTAGCTTTTTCAACAATTTTTGTGTTAGTTTTTATGTTCATTCCATTTGCAACTGGCATAGCGCAAGAAGCAACTGGTTTTGGTGACTTTTCTATCTCAACTAAACACATACGACAATTACCTGCTATAGATAATTTTTCATGATAACAAAATCTTGGTATTTCAGCTCCCGCTTGCTCACAGGCTTGTAAAACTGTCAGACCTTCCTCTACTTCGAGGTCAATATCATTTACTTTTACTTTAAGCATTGTCCTTTTCTAATAAGTGTTGATCAACTAAATATGGAATATTTTTATTTGTATCTATTAATGGAGAGAAATTATTTCTTTTCTGTATTTCTTTTTTAAAATGTCTTAATAACCCTTGTACAGGCCAAGCAGAACCTTCTCCAAAAGCACATATTGTGTGACCTTCAATCTGTTTTGTAACGTCAAATAGCATATCAACTTCATCTTTCGAAGCTTCACCTTTTGCCATTCTCTCCAGCATTCTCCACATCCAACCTGATCCCTCTCTACACGGAGTGCACTGTCCACAACTTTCATGTTTATAAAATCTGGCTATTCTCGCCATGCACTTAATAATGTCCTGATCTTTGTTGATTACAACTATACCAGCTGTTCCAAGACCACTTTTATTTTCTATTAATGAGTCAAAATCCATGGTAATTGTTTCACAGATTTTTTTTGGAAGCAAAGGCATTGATGAACCGCCAGGTATAACAGCTTTTAAATTATCCCATCCACCAACTACTCCACCTGCGTGTTTTTCTATTAAATCTTTTAAAGGAATGCCCATTTCCTCCTCAACATTACATGGATTGTTAACATTGCCTGATATACAGAATATTTTAGTTCCAGTATTTTTTGGTTTACCAATGCTTGCAAACCAATTTGCTCCTTTTCGCAAAATTGTTGGAACTACGGCGACAGTCTCTACATTATTTACAATAGTTGGACAGCCGTATAAACCTACTAAAGCAGGGAATGGGGGTTTAAGTCTTGGTTGACCTTTGTTTCCTTCAAGGCTTTCTAATAAAGCTGTTTCCTCTCCACAAATATATGCTCCTGCCCCAAAATGAATATAAATATCTAAATCCCAACCTGTATCTGATGCATTGTTCCCTATAAGTTTTTTTTTATAAGCTTCATCAATTGCTTTTTGCAATATTTTTCCTTCATTAACATACTCGCCCCTAATATATATGTAGCACTTGTTGGCATTAACTGCGTATGAAGCATATAAACAACCTTCAATTAATTTTTGTGGCTCAAATCTTAAAATATCTCTATCTTTACAAGTACCTGGCTCAGATTCGTCTGCATTAATTACTAAATAATGTGGTCTTGATCCCACTACTTTAGGTGCAAACGACCACTTCAGACCAGTAGGGAAACCAGCTCCTCCTCTTCCACGTAATTCAGAAGATTTTACCTCATTTATTATCCACTCCTTACCTTTGGAAAATATCTCTTTAACATCCTTCCAGTCTCCATTTTTTATAGATGTTTCAATATCTATTCCACTATCATTATATAAATTTTTAAATATTCTATCTTCGTCTTTAAGCATTTTTAATATCAATTAGAGTTTTTCTATTGTTTACTGGCTCCGAGTTTTTTCTACCTTTATATGAGCCAGGGTTAGGTTTTTCGCCTTTCATAATTTTATCAATTATTTTCTCTACATCATTAACATCTAAATCTTCAAAATAATCTTCATTGATTTGCATCATCGGTGCATTTATGCAAGCTCCTAAACATTCAACCTCAGTCCATGAACACATATTATTTTCAGATAAATGATTTTCATTTTTATTAATTTTATTTTTACATACATTAACTAAATCATAAGCACCTCGTATCATACAAGGCGTTGTTGTGCATATTTGAATATGGTATTTGCCAACAGGGGACAAATTATACATAGTGTAGAAAGTTGCTACCTCGTAAACTTTTATATAAGGAATATTTAAGATTTTACCAATATATTTCATCGCTTCTAATGGTATCCAATTATCATTTTGTTTTTGCGCTAAGTACAATAATGGCATCACAGCACTTTTTTCTTTACCTTTTGGATAATTTTGTTTTATCTTGTTGGCCATTTCTAAATTTTTTTCATTAAAAATAAAATTTTTTGGTTGATTTTTTGAAATTTTTTTTAAACTCATCTATCTATTTCTCCAAAAACTACATCCATTGATCCAAGAACTGCTGGAACATCTGCTAACATATGACCTTTAATTAAATAATCCATCGCTTGTAAATGAGAAAAACCTGGTGCTCTTATTTTACACTTATAAGGTTTGCTGGACCCATCAGAAATAAGATAAACTCCAAATTCACCTTTTGGTGCCTCTACGGCAACGTAAAGTTCATCTTTGTCTACTCTATAACCTTCTGTAAATAGTTTAAAATGGTGAATTAATGCTTCCATTGACTCTTTTAACTCTTTTTTTGGTGGTGGACTTAGTTTTCCATCAAGAGATTTAACTGGACCTTTAGGAATAGAAGATAAACATTGATTGATTATTTTTACACTTTCTTTCATTTCTTCAACTCTACAAAGATATCTATCGTAACAATCCCCATTTTTTCCAACAGGTATCTTAAAATCAAATTGTTCATAACATTCATAAGGTTGAGATTTCCTTAAGTCCCACGGAACACCTGAACCTCTAAGCATTACTCCTGAAAATGAATAATCAAGAGCATCTTCTTTACTAACAATTCCAATATCTACATTTCTTTGCTTAAAGATTCTGTTGTCTGTAAGCAAGTTTTCAAGATCATCTATTATTTTTGGAAAGTTTTGACAAAATTCTCCTATATCTTCTGTCAATCCTCTTGGTAAATCCTGGTGTACACCACCAGCTCTAAAATAGTTCGCATGTAATCTTGATCCAGAGACTCTTTCATAAAAAGTCATTAGAGTTTCTCTTTCTTCAAAACCCCATAAAGAGGGTGTTAAGGCTCCAACATCTAGCGCTTGAGTAGTTATATTTAAAATATGACTTAATATTCTTCCTATCTCACAAAAAATAACCCTAATATACTTAGCTCTTAAAGGTACATCAATTTTTAAAATTTTTTCAATAGCTAAAGCAAAAGCATGTTCCTGATTCATAGGAGCTACATAGTCTAATCTATCAAAATAAGGCAATGCTTGACTGTAAGTCTTATTTTCAATTAATTTTTCAGTTCCACGGTGTAATAATCCGATGTGAGGATCAGCTTTTTCAACAACTTCTCCATCTAACTCTAATATCAGTCTTAGAACACCATGTGCTGCTGGATGTTGAGGTCCAAAATTTAAATTAAGTTTTTTTCTTTGTTTAGACATTATTCCTTTATTTTTTCTTTAATATATTCAGTACCTTTCCATGGGCTCTCAAAATCGAAATTTCTATAATTTTGTTCTAATTTTACATCTTCATAAATCACTTTTTTTTCAGCTTCACTATATCTTACCTCTGAATGACCAGTTAAAGGAAAATCTTTTCTTAATGGATGACCTTCAAACCCATAATCAGTGAGAATTCTTCTAAGATCAGGATGATCTTTAAACTTGACTCCGTACATATCAAACACTTCTCTTTCCATCCAATTTGCAGCAGGAAATATTGATATCAATGATGAAACAAATTCATTTTCATTTATAAAAGTATAAACTTGAATTCTTAAATTAAACTCATGACTTAGAAATAAATAAACAATTTTAAATCTTTTTTCCTGTTCTAAATAATCTACCGCAGTAATATCAATGAGCTGCCTAAATTTTAAATTTTTATTTGTTTTCAAAAATAAAATTACATCAGTCAAATCTTCATTAGCAATATTAATATAAATTTGATTATGTTTAATTTTAGAGCTTTTAACTTTTGTAGAAAGCTCAGAATTAATTATTTTTTCTAAATCATTTAAGGAATTCATATTTTTATCTTGATTTAGACCCATATTTTCTAATTTTTTTTTGTAATTGCATTATTCCATATAAAAGAGCTTCAGCTGAAGGAGGACATCCCGGAACATAAACATCAACAGGAACTATTCTATCACATCCTCTTACTACAGAATAAGAATAATGATAATATCCTCCTCCGTTAGCACAGCTTCCCATAGAAATTACATATCTTGGTTCGGGCATTTGGTCATAAACTTTTCTTAAAGCTGGTGCCATTTTATTTGTCAAGGTCCCAGCTACTATCATTACATCTGATTGTCTTGGTGAACCTCTAGGAGCCGCACCAAATCTTTCTAGATCATATCGTGGCATTGATGTTTGCATCATTTCAACTGCACAACAAGCTAAGCCAAAGGTCATCCAATGAAGTGAGCCTGTTCTTGCCCAATTAACTAAATTATCAAAAGATGTTGTTATAAATCCATTGTCACTAAAATCTTTTGCTAATTGTTTAAATTCATCAGGTATTTCTTTATCTTTATTATCAAAATTCATATTATTCCCAATCAAGAGCTCCTTTTTTCCACTCATAAATAAATCCAACAGTCAGAATGAATAAAAATATCATCATTGACATGAAACCAAATATTCCAATTTTTCCAAGTGATATTGCCCATGGAAATAGGAAGGCGATTTCAAGATCAAATATTATAAAAAGTATTGCAACTAAATAAAATCTAACATCGAATTCCATTCTCGAATCATTAAATGGTTCGAAACCACATTCATATGCAGATAATTTTTCTGGGTCAGGTTTTTTTGGAGAAAGCAAATAATTTAAAATAATAAATAAACAACTTAAGCCAAAAGCAATGACCAAAAATAGAACAATGGGTAAATAATCTTTTAAAAAGTCCGCAAGCATAATAGTATTTTTAAATAGTAAAATTTTTGAATAAGAAAATTCTGAAAAGAATCATAGTATATTAGTTTTTTAATTATATTAAAGTTATTTAAAGCTATGTAATTATTAAGTTTTATTACTAGATATATGTAATTTTAGATCAATTTACACTGTAATTTAGTCGCGTATTTTAAGCCTTCATTATTAAATTTTCTTTAAATTTGAGAATTATTATCATTAATGGCGGGAGTGAAGGGACTCGAACCCTCGGCCCCGTGCGTGACAGGCACGTGCTCTAACCAACTGAGCTACTCCCCCCCCTTTTTTTTGGTGGGCAGTAAAGGACTCGAACCTTTG
>MDSW01150314.1_pt1 | contig 18531 bp, 14 predicted proteins | sample 811171 | NCBI WGS metagenome assembly MDSW01 (sample SAMN05326641, study PRJNA326480) | marine metagenome | isolation source: seawater | place: Atlantic Ocean: North West | collected 2012 | reverse complement strand
ATCCCAACTGTTCTATCTCCTTGAACATTTGAATGACCTCTTACGGGACAGATTCCAGCACCTGGGCGACCTATATGGCCACCTAATAACTGAAAATTTACAATTTCTTGAATTGTCGCAACAGAATTTTTATGTTGTGTAATGCCCATTGCCCAACAAACTATAGTAGATTTCGACTTGGATATTATTTTACCTAATCTTTTGATATCATTAGTATTAACTCCCGAATGAAAAGAAATTTCTTCCCAATCGGTATTATTGACTTCATCCAAATATTCATTAAATCCGTTTGTATATTTTTTTATAAAATCTATATCATAATTTTCAGATTCAATGATTACTTTTGAAAAACCTCTGAATAATGCCATATCACCATTGATATTTACTGAAATATGTTCATCAGAAATTTTAACTCCTTTGCCCAATAAATCTAACGGTTTTTGAGGGTGCTTAAATCTTATCATACCCGTTTCTTTTAATGGATTAATACTTATAACTGAAGCGCCAGATTTCTTTGCATCGCTCAATGCTGAGAGCATTCGAGGATGGTTGGTTCCGGGATTTTGGCCTATTACTATTATTAAATCTGCTTTATTAAAGTCATCCAATTTGACTGTTCCTTTTCCTATACCTATTGATTCTGTTAGTGCTACGCCCGAAGATTCATGACACATATTCGAACAATCTGGTAGGTTATTCGTACCAAACCATCTAGCGAGTAACTGCCATAAAAACGCTGCTTCATTACTAGTTCTACCAGATGTATAAAAAATTGATTTATTTACATCTTTTAAGCTAGCTAATTCGGTGGCAATAATATCAAAAGCCTCGTCCCAACTTATTTTAGTATAGTGCATACTATTGGGCATCAAGACCATAGGATCTGTTATTCTACCTTGTTTATTTAACCAATTATCTGATTTTAGAGATAATTCTTTCACAGACCAATTTGACCAAAAATTTGGATCTGCTTTATTTTTAGTTCTTTCATCGGCAACAGCTTTAGCTCCATTCTCACAAAATTCAAATCTAGAACGATGATCATCTGGATCGGGCCATGCGCAACCAGGGCAATCAAATCCTTGAAATCTATTTACTTTAGATAGATTGTAAATTGAGGAACTAAGATTATTACTAACACTGTGGGAAAACGATGCTAATACTCCTGGAATTCCAGCAGCTATTGACTTAGGTTTAGTCAACTTAGGAGGATTTTTTTCCAAAGGCGTAAGCTCGTTAACAGGGCCCCTCATAGACCCCGACAGTAATGATGTGTACATCAGGTCTTTTATAGAAATGGATAAAATTATCGAATTCTCTTGGAACCTGAGAAAATTGTTATTTTATTTTTCTTAGCAAATCCAATTAACGTCATTCCGTGCTCTGTGGCCAAATCAATGGCTAAACTACTTGGTGCACCAATGGCAATCATTATTGGAAAGCCAGCCCTTAATGATTTCTGAACTAATTCAAATGACGCTCTTCCAGAGATAACTACAATTTCTTCTTTAATTGGTAAATTATCATTTTTTAAAGCATCTCCAATTAATTTATCCATAGCATTATGTCTTCCTATATCTTCTGCAATTGAGATTAGTGAACCCGATATATCAACTCTAGCACATGCATGTGTTCCGCCGGTAGAAGAAAAAAGATTTTGCCCATTTTGGAGAGCTGATAATGCATTAGCAATAATATTTAGATTTATATGAATACTATCTGATAATTCAGGACCATGTAGGTGAATTAAATTAGATATAGATTCTTTACCACATATACCACAAGAAGATGTCATAGTTAATTTTCTATTATGATCTTGAGGATTAAATTCGACATTTTTAGACAATATTACTTTATTACTATCGATATTATCAATAATTTCAATTATATCAGACTTTGAAGAGATAATTCCCTCGCTGTACAACAATCCTTTTATGAGATCTGAATCATTACCAGGGGTTCGCATTAATAAACCAAGTGAAAAATCTAAATTATCTTTAGCAGAAATTTTTATTGATAATGGAGATTCAACCGATACATAATCTATTTCTCTTTTAATGGAGTCATTTTCGATTCTGATTATATCTCTAGATTCAATGCCTACCACGTTACCCCGCAGAGGGTTTTACGTTATGATTAATCGGTTGAAGAAGTATCTCACACAATTGTTCAAATAACCCATCCACTACAGGCATATATGGGTCTGTTAGATAGTTCGGGTTTTTCATTACCAGTTTTCTCAGAAGTTAATGTAGTAGATGTTAAAATTAATGTTACTGAGTCGGCTCAGTTAGCTATGAGGAAATCAATGGAGGGGGATGAAAATACTCATGTATTGATAATAAGTGCTGAAGCTGGCGGGTGTTCAGGATATTTGTATGATATGAAAATTACAGAAGATCCCAGTGATGATAATTTTCAAAGAATAAATGTTGGAAATGTTAGTATACTGATTCATAATAAAGATAGTACATTGTTAAATGGAATAAAGTTAGATTACAAGGACACCCTCATGGGGGGTGGTTTCCAAATAGAAAATCCTAGTGCTGATCGAGAATGTGGTTGCGGACAATCATTCGGCTAAGGTGTTGAAAATTCTTGATTGATTTATATCCAAATAATTTTTTCTATGAAGTAAAATCTAGTTTTACTATTATTCGAGGGAAAGATGCAATTAAGCATCTGGAAAGAGTACTAACTACTAAGATTAAGAATATTTCTTATGGAAGTAAACATGAGTCACTTTTGTGTGATTTGAACGGAAGAATTATTGATTATTTAACCGCATATATGATTAAAAATGAATTATTAGTGGTTAGTACTTCCATAAAGGGAGATGAAGTAAGAAGAATATTATCAACAGGAATACCTTGGAATGAAGATACAATAGTATTAAATGCAGATGAAAGTATAAGAAAAATTATAATTTCAGATGAAAAAATAGATAAAATTTTTGCAAAAGAAAATGATTCTATACTGGAATTAAATGATTATGAGTGGTTAGAAAGTGGAGATAATATTATTTCTAGGAATAATAGACATAAAATTTCATCCTTAGAAATTTTAATGCCTAAAAATGATATGTACGTTATCAAAGAAAAATTAATAGAAAATGACTTTAAGATGATAAAAGATAATGAATGGAATAAATATAGAATTTATGTTGGAATTATCAATTTTAAAGAAATAGAGCATAGAATACCATTCGACGTAGGGATGAAAGAATTAGTTAAGATGGATAAAGGATGTTATCCGGGGCAAGAAATACACGCCCGATTAGAAAGTCGAGGTAAAATAAGAAAGATATTAGTAAAGTTGAGTTGTGAAAAATTTCTTAGAGAAGATGAATATAAAATTGAAAATGGTGGAAAAATAGTAATAACAACTGCATATGATGGAGGGCAAAGTAATTCTAAATTCTTTGGAATTATACCGATTAAATATCTTGAATTAGGTAAAATAGTATTAAATAATGGAATTACATTAGCGATAGAAGACGTCGTTAGTTTTCAGTCTCTAAATTTTCACCACTAGATATCCATTCAGATAGAGGCATGACTGGAGACAGGTGCAACGAACCTTTATCTCTGGTAAATAAATATAATGTTGGTTTGAAGATATCAATCATTTGTTTTTGGAATGAATTCCTTACGGATAATCCCCTTAACCTGAAAAATATTAATTCAACCGTTATACCTATTACGGTAGCCGTATAAAGTACAAGTAGAACACTTATAGAGAAAGCGACAGGATCGACTAAAGATTGATCTGTTCTTATCTGACCTCCGTACATCAATTGCCTTGATAATAAAAATAGTAATCCAACTCCAACCCAGGGGCCTAGTGCATTTTCAACAAAGGTATCCATAGGAATAAGCCTACGGTTAGTTGGATCTGCAAAAACCAATGAGCTTGCTGTGGCGGCTCTAATAACTGAAATAAATGAAACTAAGAAAATATAAACTATTGCGCTAACTAACATAATATTTTTTGCACTAATAGGCATGTATGATATAATCAAATAAGTGAATAATCCCAAAAAAACTGTAATTGGCATCCTATGTATTGAGGCTAAAACTCTGTCCAATTCTTTGGCACCATCGTCCAATCTAGGTATCCCTATTATTTCCCAACGTGTTAATTTTTGAATAAGTTTGGCAACCATAGCTAATAATGATTTTTCAATTAGTAACCATTCTATTAATCTTAAAACAGGCATCATCGGTAATGTTATTATAGCCGCAAATAATCCTACTAATGGCCAAACTATTAGACTGGGGAAAAGTAAAAAATGAGACAATCTAAGAGGGTGCAAAAGATCAGATTCTATACGTGCTTGTCTATCAGAATTTAAGTGCACTTTACGGGCTTCTGCATCTAATTGAGATCTATATTTGCGTATTGGTATTCCTGCATCCAATACCCTTCTTACTTTCTCTCTATAATCTTCTTGTTCAGGTTCCATTCCTACCCACCAGCGCCATGCAAAAGATACTGGAAGAGCAAGAATTACTGGTCCCAACAGGATGAGTACTGCAGTAAACAGAGTCTCAACTGATTCCGCCATGTGTCTTGCTGAAGATGTCATAGTCAATAATAAAGCGGTTAGAAAATGGATTAAATGGATGATTATAGATAAACTTCATTGAATAGACACTGGTGTGAATAATCATGGCTAGAATATTAATTAGTGATGGCATGGCAAAAAACGCTATTGAGAAGCTTAAAGAAAATGGCTTTGAAGTTACGGAGAAGCATTATTCACATGAAGAATTATTATCTGGAATTCTAAATAACTATGATGCGATAGTAGTTAGAAGCGCTACGAAACTAAATGAAGAGGTATTATCAACTATAGAACGTGAAAAAGGTATAAGATTTATTGGTAGAGCAGGTGTTGGGATAGATAATATATCTCTTGAAGGAGCCTCTAAAAGAGGTATAATAGTATGTAATACCCCCAAATCATCCACACAAAGTGTTGTCGAATTAACCATAGGGCACCTAATCACATCTACGAGACATATTGCTACAGGAGATAGAAAGTTAAGAGAAAATAATTGGGCAAAGAAAGAATTAAGAGGTACCGAATTATCTGGAAAAAATTTGGGATTAATAGGTTATGGTAGAATAGCAAGATCCGTTAGCGTAGTTGCAAAGGCATTAGGAATGAATATTCATTGTTATGATCCTTATATATCTAGGGAAATTACAAATAAGGATGATTGTATTGTCCACAATAATATTGATGATGTATTTAAAAATTGTACTCACATATCTGTACATTGCAATCTTAACGAGGAAACATATCATTTAGTCAATGAAGAAAGAATAAAAATGATGCCCGAATATGGCTCAGATGGAATAAAATGTGGAAGACATATAGTAAACTGTGCCAGAGGAGGAATTGTTGATGAAAAGTCAATAGTTACAACTCTAGAAAATGGAGCTTTGTCTTCTGCAGCACTCGATGTTTTTGAAAAAGAACCATTGAATTTAAGTCCATTACTATCGCAAGAAAACTTCCATGGCACCCCTCATATAGGAGCATCGACTATAGAAGCACAAAGTAGAATTGGTGAGGAAATGGTAATTTTGTTAAAAGATTTTTTTGATGGTGAGAAGCCTCACTCTACAATTAACTAAATCATTTCAGATTATGCATCCTAACTAAAGCAGCAGATAATATTTCAAGTTCTTTGGGAATTTCAACATCGGAAATTTCAGATTTTAAGGAAAATCCATTATCTTTCTTTTTCTTCCATACAAAAGAATTGAAATCTATTATAAGTTGAGAAAAATTATCTAAATTTTCGAAATAACTAGGAATCTTGAGATTTAATTTGGGATATTTATCTGCCATGACACTACTTTTTTCATATATCGTTAAAGATATATGATGACAAAAGAATGGGCAAATAGGTGTAAATACAGTAATTATATCCTTCACAATTCTATGCAATGTCCATGAAGCATTTATGTCATCAGAATATAATCTAGTTTTGGCCATCTCCAACCAATGGCTTGGAAATATCCCAGTTGTAAAATTCTTAATTGACTGTGCGGCAGTATATATATCGATATCTATCCAAGATTTATGAATACTCTCCATATTTTTAATGTGTTCAGATAAAATCCAAATGTCTTCGGCAGGTAAATCTACAGGCTGAGTATCTAGATTAGTTGGTACTTCAAATTGGCTAGCAAATCTAGCAACGTTAAATATTTTAGTTAAAACTCCAAAATATTTTGACTCGATTTCTTCTGGATTGATATGAAAATCATCACCAACCTGAGCATCACATGCTTTCCACAATCGAAAACATTCACTACCAATTTTCTTTGCTTGTAAATTAACTTGTTTACCATCTGGTCCTTTAATTTTCCATGAGCCTGTTCTGCCTCCAAAACCACATTCTAATACAGAATTAGCATCTATGCCATTGCCAATTGATTTAGACATTTTTCTCCCCCATGGATCCATTCCCAATCCATCTATCCAAATATTACTAAATGCAGGTTTATCTAGTAAAAGTGCACTTTTTAGCATTGTATAATAAAGCCAGGTCCTTACAATTTCTTTACCTTGAGGCCTAAGGGCAGTTGGAAAAGATCTTTTAAACATGTCATTATCATTCAAGTATCCTGATACAAATAAATTAGAGTTAGATGAATCCATCCATGTATCAAAAACTTTATCCTCACCTTTAATTACTCCAAAATTAGAAAGATCTTTATCATACACGGTTATAAATTCTCTAGATTTCCTATCTATTACTTCTGATCCTTCAGGAGGCGATTCTTTCCATGGCTGTACATATTTTCCCGAAGGAGGAATAATAATTTTAGTGCCATCTTCTGAATACCAAATAGGTATTTCTGTATGGTACCAACGTCTTCTACTTATTGGCCAATCTATTGAAATACCCTCCATCCAATCATTAAGAAATTGCCTATTTCTTTCAGGTATTATACGACTTTGTTTAGAAAGTTCTAGTATGCGGTCCTGTATATGAGTTTGTTTTACATACCATTCTTTAAGTAAAATTATTTCTATAGGATTATTTCCTCTTTCACTTACAGGAATCTCTTGCATGTGATCCTGAATTGAAGAAATTAAATTATTTTCAGACAATAATTCAATGGCCTTAGCACGTGCATCCATTACGGATAAGCCGGATAGAGGTCCGGAAATAGATGTCAATTTACCTTCTAAATCTATAGCTTGAAATGGTTTTAATTCTAACTCTCTGAATATTGATACATCATTTTGGTCACCAAAAGAGCATACCATTAAAACGCCAGAACCAAAATCCATTTTTACTGAATGGTGTGAAGCAATTCTTACAGTTTTTTCCCTATTTTTTACTTCCAATGGTAAGGTAATATTTTTTCCAATTAAATTACTGTATCTGGAATCATCTGGATGTACAACTACTACGCCACAGGCACAAATCATTTCCGGCCTTGTTGTTGTAATTATTACTTCTTGATTATCTTCAGTGAACCATTTTACATCGCATAATTTTGTTTTTCTTTTAACCCGATGAACTTCTGCATCAGCTATTGTAGTTCCTTCTACAGGATCATAAATATTTGGCCTTAGATCCTCAATAATTTCTCCTTTTTTGAATAAATCTACAAAAATTGTTTGTGTAATGGCCCTGTAATTAGGAGAATCTGTATGATATTCCTTATCGAAATCACAAGATAAGCCCACTCTTTTAGCCGTATGTTTCATTTCTTTTGTATATTCTTCTATAGTTTGTTTACACAATTGTAAGAATTCTTCTCTATCAAAAGTACGCATCTTACGACCCATCTTTTTTTCCACAGTAAATTCTATATTTATTCCATTTCTATCTACTCCCCAAGGAAAAAATACTTCTTTACCAAGGAGCCTTTGACTTCTGGCTATGACGTCAATCATACTATATTGTGCAACTGCACCAATATGCCAAGTTCCACTAGGATATGGCGGTGGAGTATCTATAACGAAAATCTCTTTCTTACTTCTTGGATTAAATGTATATACATCACCTATATCGTTATAGTGGTTTTCTTGAATTTTCTTTTCCAAGTCTATTGACCATCTCTTTTCAGAAATTTTGGGATTACTCATATTCTTCTCCTCTAATATTATATGTGGCGTACTAAGTTACTCTTGACCGTTACCAATCATTCATAGAAATATAGTCCATTTTTGAATTGAACAAACGAGAGGTTGAAGTTCTTAGTTCATACACGTACCATTGAGTGACATGGTTGTTGGAAGCGATGACACTAATTTAAGTATCAATAAAATGAAATACTTTATCAATGATATTAGGAGAAAATCTAGAGGTTTGACCCCAAATAAAGCATTAACTATGTTTCCAGCTATTCCAGTAGTAATATGTTTAATTATAACTGGATTTTTTACTGCTCATTCTGGTGTGAATGATTGTAGAGATGGTTATGAACCATCATGGTGTAGTGAAGAAGGAGCATTAAATGTTAATGGGGAGATGGAAATATATCTTCCAGAATCTACTGATCCCATTGGTTCGAAGAATTTACTACAAGAAGTTGGAGAAAACTGGACAACAAATATAATGGTGATATATGTTGAATCTGAAAATTATAATGTCACTGACACAAGAATACTAGATGAAATAGACTATATTGAAAGAAGTGTCAACAACATCAGAGATGATGCTGGAGAAGAGGATTCAATAGTTTATGTATTATCAATTTCTACAGTAATTAAGGAAGTTAACTCAAGTGCAGGAAGAGTTACTAAAGCTTTCTTTAATGGATTAGCAGAAGCTACTGGCAATGAGGACTTATCAGAAAGTATTAATCAAACTATAGACCAACAATCGGATATCATAGGGAACTACGCAATACCAGATGAGCAGGATAGGGTTGATAGAATTTTAGCTGAAATGCCACAAAATGCCCTTGATAAATTAGTCAGAGATGTTGGTACATTTGACGCCGAAGGTAATCAAGTTAATGTTACATCAAAAAAATGGAATAGGGCCGTCATTATAATTGGAATTTCAGATGACTTAGATAAAGATGGAGATGGAGTAGAAGATATTTCAATACCGGATATAATTCAAGAAACTCAAATCAATATTGACAAATTATCAATAGAAAATGACTGGGAAGGAAAAAATCTCACAATGACTTTGACTGGGCCAGTTCCATTGACTAATGCAATTACTGAAGAATCTTTCAAATTATTTTGGAAGGTTTTTCCTTTTGGGGTAATTGCAGTCTCTGCAGGATTATTCATTTTTCATTGTGATATCTTACAAACTGGAAGACCAAGAATAGTACAAGGAATAAAAACAGTAATTATCACTGGATTACCTACGTTGTGTTCAGTTTGGGTGACTTTAGGCATAATAGGATATTCAGATTATGAAGTAACAATGACCGTTATTATTGTAGGTCCGATAGTTTTAGCCTTGGGTGTTTCTTATGGATTACACATTACAAATAGATATGCAGAGGCCAAAGGAACTCCTAAGGAAAAAATAGATGAAGCTTTGAATTCCACTGGAAGAGCAGTTTTTCTCTCAGCAATTACAACTATAATTGGATTTATTTCATTAGTTTTTACTCCGATGAGACCGATACAAACTGTTGGTTGGTCTTTAGCAGGGGGCATAGTAGTTGTATATTTTATGACTATGTTGATGGTACCTAACTTAACGTTATTATTAGATTTAAAAAAACCTTCTCATCCTCCTCCTAAATTATTTACTTCTGCAGTTAATGTGCCAGTAAATTGGACAAAGACTAGTTTGAGTGTATTTGTCTTATTACTATTACTTTCTTCTGGAATTTCAAGACAAAATATTGAAGAAAATATTGACCTTTTGGATATGGCACCAGAAGAAGTTGGTGCAGTTCAAAAAATGAAAGTATATTCTAATGAGTTTGAGTCGGGACAACCTGGATTTATTTTAGTTAAAGCACCAATTGGCGCAGAACCATCGTTTTCATTTACAGCCGAACATCCATATGCCAATCTAGAAGGTATTGAAAATTTAGAAACAGAATGCGATAGAGTTGACAACACTACTGCGGTTTCTATAGTATTCCTAATGAAAGCCATTGCAGTTGGTGTAAATTTATCTGGTTCTCCAATATTAGATATAATCGACAATTCTCCTGTTCCACTACCTTCACCAATACAAGATGCAGCAGAATTAATTTTTGATAGGGAAGCATCGGGTAATGCATCATTTTGGGCTGCTTTAGATACCTTAGATGCTCAAGAAGATGATGGAGGTAGACAGGTGCAAAATTTTCTTTTATATGTGTTTTACAATAGCTTAACAACTGAAATGAGAGAATTATTTATATCATCAGATTTTTCAAGAAATTTAATTTACGTAGATATGCCCTTTATGGATAGTAAAACTACAAATATCGCTGTAACAGAATTAAATTTGAAAACAGAAGCTGCAGGTAAAAATGAGAATTCGATAGATGCATCAAATTTAATTGGTGTAGCCCCCATAACAATAGAAATTAATCAACTTATAGTGGGATCCCAATGGAATTCGTTATTTTTTGCATTGGCATTTACTGTGATTACTTTAGCATTAGTATTTAGGGACCTAAGATATGCATTATTAACGACAATGCCAGTAGGGTTTACTGTTGGAATGCAATGGATTGTTATGGATTCAAACGGTGTGCCATTAAATTTAGTAACTGTTATGATTGGATCGATATTGGTAGGAGTTGGAGTAGATTTTTCCATCCACATAGCTAATAGAGTGAAAGAATTAGGAGGTACGTTAGATGCTATAAAAACCGCATGCGCAAGCACTGGAATGAGCTTAGCAGAAGCAACCACTGTAACTGCATTAGGAATGTCTTGTGCATTTTTAATACCAATTCCAGCAATTCAACCATTTATTGCGGTAATTATCATATTACTAATTGTTGCTGCTCTATCAGCATTACTTTTATTGCCTGCAATTTATGCAATTATGGTAAAAACAAATTGGGGGCTAACTGGCGGAGTTGAAAATATGGTCAAAAATGCTGGCCTCAGAAGAGCTATCGCTAGAGATGAAATTGATTCCTTGGATGCTTCAATAATTCTAGGTACTTCAGAAGATGCATGGTAATTTATAGAATCATAATATATTGAATAGTGAGAGGAAAAAAATGAGAAATTATTGGCTTATGAAGAGTGAACTTGATGTTTATCCATGGGAGACATTAGTTTCTGAAGGAAGGACACATTGGGATGGAGTTAGAAATTATCAAGCAAGAAATATAATGAGAGATAAAATGAAAATAGGAGATTTGGTATTATTTTATCATTCGAATTGTAAACCACCGCATATAGCCGGTATAGCAAAAATAGTTAGAGAATCTTATGCTGATTTCACATCCTGGGATGAAAAATCAAAATATTTTGACCCTAAATCTACTCCAGAAAGTCCAAGATGGTTTATGGTTGATATTGAACCTTTATTAAAAATTGATAACATTGGTTTACCTGATTTAAGAACAAACCCTCTTTTGGAAGGTATGCCGCTTCTAAAGAAAGGTAGTAGATTATCGGTACAACCAGTGCCAGAAGAGTATTTTGGTATAATATGTAATATTAGCGGGATTAATAATTTCAAAAAATTATAGTGGGCATGTTCTCGGTGGACGTACGTTGCCTAAAATGTTGAGACATCAATCTCCTCAGCCCCGCTATCCCAAGGCATCCAGCATCCCCGGTCGGGTTGCTCGCTTCCGCGCCTGACCTGGTTCCCGGGTATAAAAAAGTCAATTCTTCCCTCCGGAAGAACATCGTATCAACCTGGATCTCTTGGGGGCGAAGCGTCGACGTTAACTGATGAGACATCAGAGGCTCGTCTACGCCGCCCTCGAACTTCAGGCCACCATTATCAACGATTTGTGGAATATAGAACACGTCAACGCTCCCCCTAGCCCATATCTGGGATAAGCCCATCACGTATCAATTAATCCATTTATTTAATTGTCAACTGTTTCATATTTAGAAGGACATCCTGTAATAACTTCTGATGCTTGAATATTCCAAGAATCATTAATTTCAACTAGTTTTCCTTTAACAGCAACAGGTAAACCTTCTTGGAAACCTTCCGGTATTGAAGCAGCAGAAAAATCAATAATTAAATATTGATTATTACCGGATAATGTGAATATTTTTTCATCAATAATCAAACTATTATTGACTACATCTCCTCTTACAAATAATTCCTTATTTTCATAATTATCAGGATTAGCCATTATTTCATCAACAGAATATTGTACCTCTGGCTCTACTGATATAAACATCAATAAAAGTAATGAGGACATTGCTATTGAAATAATAATTAATTTGGTTTTTTTGTTCGCTACCATATTGTACAACTCTAAAAATATAATCACTTATGTTTGTAACCCACTGCCTCAGAAATACTACTAAAGCCTTGTTCAATACGTTTCTCTTTAATCCCTTTAACTATTGAAGATACAACGGAAGGTCCTTGGAAAACTAATGAAGAATATAATTGTATAAGAGAGGCTCCGGATGTTATTGAAGACCATGCAGTATCTGGAGATTCAATACCTCCAACTCCAATGATCGGGATTTTCCCTTGAGTCTGATTAAAAATTAACTCTATTACTTCTTTGGACCTATTATGAAGTGGCCTTCCTGATAGGCCGCCCTCTTCCGAAAAAATACGCCTAGATTGAGCATTAGTGGGGTTTGGCTTTACTACAGTAGTATTTGTTGCTACAAAACCATCTATATTATTTCTAATAGCAACATTAAGTGAATCTAAAATCTGGTCATTTGTCCTATCCGGAGATAATTTCAATAATATAGGTTTATCGTCATTAATATGGCGTACTTGGTTACATGCTTTTAATATAGAATCAAGATACGTTTCTCCTTGAAGATCCCGTAAGTTGGGCGTATTAGGGGATGAGACATTTAATACAAAAAAATCAGCATAATCCCATAGAATTTTCAAAGTTTCGGAATAATCTTCTGGAGAATCTATATTCGAAACTTTACTAGAACGACCAATATTTGCAGCGATGGGTATATCTGGCCACTTATTAGATAATTTACGTGAAAGTAATTTATCTTTAATTGCTAAGGCCCCAGGATTATTGAGTCCCATTCTATTTACCAATGCATTTTCTTTATTTGCCCTGAACATCCTTGGTTTAGGATTACCTTCTTGAGGGAATCTAGTTATCCCTCCATATTCACCCCATGAGAAACCCAAGGCTGACCAAGAAGATAGAGCGTCGGCTCCTTTATCGAATCCAGCTGCCAAACCTAAAGGGTGCTGAAATAACGTATTGAATACCTCTATTGGTTCGGATGGTGCCGAATAAGCAGAATTAAGAATTTTTTGTCCAATATTTTTTTGACCAAAGTTAGTGAGAAAATTTATACTCATTTTATGAGACTTTTCTGAATTTATTCCTTTGAGTAGCGGAAATAAAAGAGTTCTATAAGGCAGACCCATTGTTAACCCGAGAAGGCAATATTCTTCAATAGTTGTGTACCATAGAGTAATTATGTCTCCTTCTGCATACGATTTATGTCTCTGGGAAATTTCACGGAGAGCTTTGAGATCTGAAAAATTAATGTTTTCCTTTGATAAAAAAACTAAAATAAATATACAAAAATTAAGTAATATTATTTCTGACTCAGCACCATCGATAATAATAGAAATGAACAAAGATGGTGATGGAAAAAATAATCATATTGAAATCTTTAATCTTGAGAAAAGAATAGGAATTATAGGTCTTGAAGAACCAAAAAATATTGATTGTTTATGGATTCCTACAGAAATTAACTCATTTTGGGAAGATTTTGAAAGAAAAATCTCATATCTAGTTGATGCGGGATATCCTGGTTGCATAGGATGCGGCGGACCAGGTTCAGAAGAGGAATGGGATGAAAATAAATACCGAATTCAATTTAGAGAAATGAAGTAAGTTTGAAACTATGGTTATCAATAATAGAAAGTTACTCACATTTATACATAGAATATTATTCGACAAACATTAGTGAGTACATAGTTGAGGAGGATGAAGTGATTTGAAATTAATGATTATGGAATCTGGTGCTAAAGCGAAGACCGTTAAAAAATATCTAGGAAAGGGATGGATAGTTGATGCATGTGGCGGACACATTGATAGATTACCATCAAAGAAAGGAGAAAAAGGAAAAAATGATGCAATGTGGCATTCTGACTCAGATAAACTTCCAGAAGCCCCTTGGACCTCAGATAGAAATAAAAAAGAGAAAATTAATAAAATAATAAAAAATGCTAAATCTAAAAAAGTTGATGAAGTATTCATTGCTACAGACCCCGATAGAGAAGGGGAATTTATTGCATGGAGGTTGAGTGAAACTTTTACCAAAGCAGGATTTAAAAACCAAAGGAGAGTTGTATTTAATGAAGTTACAGAGGAATCTGTTCTAGAAGCACTAACAAGAAATGATGGAATAGATTTCAAGATAGTTGATGCCGCAAAAGTTAGAATGTTTATGGATCGTCTAATAGGATGGGAATGTGCAAACGTTAGTAGAAGATCAGGTATTGGATCGATGGGGCGTGTACAAACTCCGACATTGGGCTTTATTGTTGAAAAAGAGTTAGAAAGAGAAATTCATATACCAAAGAAATATCATAGTGTTAATTTTAATTCTGGTGAAGTTAAATTCAAAATTAGATTTCATGAAAAGAATGATGATAATGCCTGGATAGATGATTCTGGCGAAAAGCCTAAACATTTCCCTGACAGAACTTTTGATTTGGATTTAGCTCAAAAATCTATTAAATTACTCAAAGAGAATAAAAAAATTCAACTAAAATCTATTAAAAATAATAAACAGCACAGAAAACCGAAGCCCCCATTCACCACAGATACGTTATTGCAGGCTTCAAATTCTTCATTGGGTTGGTCTTTAAAGAAAACTAGTGATATTGCAGGAGAATTGTATAACAAGGGTCATATTACCTACATAAGAACTGATTCAACTAGAACTAATCAAGATGCACGTGATGAAATTAAAGAATATATATTAACAGAATTTGGCAGTGATTATATTGGTCAAGGAATACTAGGAAACGACGTTAAGAAGGAGTCTACAAAAATTCAAGATGCTCATGAAGCTATCAGACCAACTAGGCCAAAAATTAATCAAATAAATGAAAAAGATGATGATTTGAAGAAATTGTATAGACTAATCTGGTCACGTTTTGCAGGAAGTCAGATGTCTGAATCAATTCGAGAGAATAGATCAATAAATGCCATTACAAAAGGTTTGGAAATGGATATTACTGGAACTATTTCTTGGAGAATTCATTCAGGATGGGAAGAGGTATTTCAAGAATATCATGGAAAAGTAAGAACAAAACCTCCACTAAATAAATTAGAAGTAGACGCAGTATGGTCAATTGATATAAACAGTGATAATCCAGAATTGATTAGTGAGCAAACGAAACCTCCAAGAAGATATTCAGAAAGTTCCATAGTTCAGGAAATGAAAAAGGCAGGAATTGGTAGACCGTCTACCTATGTTTCTATGGTTCAAAGAATAGTTGCTAAGGGATATGTTGAGAAAAAAAGTGGTTCATTAATTCCTACTGAGAATGGAAAAAGGTTGTGGTTAGAAGTAGTTCCATTGTATAATAATCATTCAGAAAAGGTTGTATTATTTAGTACTAAATTTACGTCAATAATGGAGTCTAAACTAGATGACATTGCTAACAATAACGATAATTCATCTGAAATATGGCATGAATTTGTTAAAGATTTTTATGATATACATAAAAGAGCTGATGATGATTCCAAAAATATACCCTCTGTAAAGCAAATAAATCTTCTAAAAGATCTTTTGAATAACATAACTAAAATAGATCGGGAAAATATTCTAAAAGGTAAAGAGATAAATTTATTGACTAGAGAAGAAATTAAACCGATTATAGATAATGCAATGAAAATTGCTGGACCAAGAAAAGCAAGTAATAAACAGATTGATTTGATAATTAAAAAATGTGATCAATTAGGGATAAATTTAGAAGAGATTTTAAAAGAAAATAATATTGAAGATTTAGAGGCATTGACTGGAGGGAGTAACGGCACAGCGAGTTTAGTCATTGGACAATTATTTGATATTGGTGGTAAAGAACCAGCCACTGAAAAACAAATTAAAGCAATAAGAAATATATCGAAGTATTTGGAAATTAAAATAGAAGATGCAATGGCGATTGTAAAGACTACAACAATAGAAGAAATTAATAAAAAAGATGCTAGTGAGTTAATTGGAAAAATGAATAAAATGAAAAAGAAATAGTTGGTATTTATGATTTATAATTATGATGTTGTAGTGGTCGGAGCAGGTCCAATTGGAGGTTATCTTTCAAAAAATTTGTCTGACCTCGGTCATAATGTACTATTAATAGAAGAACATGCCGAAATAGGTAGACCATTTCAATGTGCAGGGTTAGTTAATCCTGGAGCAATGGAAAAAGTCGGTTTAGAAGATACTGCACTTACTAGAATTTGGGGTGCTAGACTTCATAGTCCCTCTGGATCTTTTATAGAAATAGGAGATCCTTCAATAACTAGGACTTGGTCAGTATGTAGAAAATTATTTGATGAGCAAGTGGTAATACAATCTATAAAATCTGGTACTGAATTATGGTTATCAAGTAATCCAATATCAGCAGATATTAAAGAAGATTATGTGGATTTAATAATAAATGTAGATGGTTCAGAAACTAAAGTTAGAACCAAATTATTGTGTGGTGCCGACGGTGCACATTCATGGGTAAGAAGAAAATTCAAGATGGGCCGACCAAAAGAAATGATGATTGGTTTACAAATAGAAGTTACTGGATATGAATCTCAAGAAGGCTGTTTGGAATTATTCACTGGAGATAATATATCGCCAGGTTTTTTTTCATGGGCGATTCCTTCCGGAGATACTACTAGAATTGGAGTATGGAGTAAACCGAATTTACTAGGCAAGGAATCATGTGAAAATTTCTTGGATAATCTGATGAATAATTCCCCTTGGAAAGATAAATTTTCTCAGTGTAAAGAAGTTGGTAGATTTTGTGGCCCTGTTCCAAGTGGAATATTGAAAAAACCAATGATAGAAAGAGTAGCATTATTCGGTGATGCAGCGGGCATTTGTAAACCTACAACCGGAGGAGGAATTGGTCCTGGTTTTAAGCAAGTAGACATTTTGGTTCCTCTACTAAGTAAAGCAATCTCAGACAATAATTTATCCAATAAGAAAATGACACAAATTTCTAATAGTTTAAATGAAATGAAAAGAAACCATAGAAGGAAGAGAGCTCTAAGAGATGCATTTCTAACTGAAGTTAGTGAAGAAGAATTGGATAAAATTTTTGATATTTGGTCAAGGCCAGAAGTTATTAAATTAATAAATGAATTAGGAGATATAGAAAATCCGATTCCATTAGGTTTGAGAATGTTGAAGGATGTTCCAGAATTTAGAAAATTTGCGAAAAAGGCTGCAATGGCAATTTTATGGGGTTAAAAATGAATAAGTATATTCAAAAAATACGTTATCCGCCTTTTGAATATTCACATATGAATGCAAATAAAGTCCCCCTAATTGAAGTTGTTATTGAATCTGAATGTGAATTGGATAATGAATTTAAAATTGGGGAAAAAGATTCTTGGTATATTGAATGGAGCAAATATAGGGAAGAGAGTGGCAATAACGTAACTAAAATAGAATGTGAAGTAAAGAAGGATGTTTTACCTTTTTTAATGAAAACGAGAAATGGTTGGTATATTAGTCCCGATCCGCTACATCAAATTTCAAGAAAAATTATTTCACCAACAGTAATTATTCTAATTTTATCCATATTAATTCATGCTACTGAACCAGGTTTATTGGAATTAGGAATTATTTCTAATTCATTTGCTGGATCTTATCGTTTAGGCCCATTAGACTATCCAAAATTACTGTTATTCTCTTTCCCCATATTTTTACTACCTTTATTATTTAGAATGATTGCAAACATGAGAGATATCTCTAGACAGAATAGATTTGTAAAGAATCCTTTGAAACCTCCTGAAATAGAAATATTAAAAGGCGATAATAATATCAATATAAGTATAAACAACATTCCAGAAAATGTTACTCTAACAAAAGCTAGATTACAAGTTGGAGTTGCTGTTCCTGAAAGAGAGAAGATATTGAAAGCCCTTGGAAGAAGTGAGGGAGGACAACCTGCCCCAGGAATGTCCACAAAACCACCAGAAAAAAGGATAAGTACTGGAGATGAAATTGGAACGGGCGTAGGGGAAGCAACGCCCATGGCTGTGTCACATAGAAGAACGTTGATGTTAGAGGCGTTGAGAGTTCTAGATTCAGGAGAATGGGTAAAAATTAATGAAATAGATAGAGAAATGACGCTTAATGGTCCAAAAGAATGTTGGCCAAGTTCGATTTATTCATCTTTAATTACGATACATTGGGAACTT
>MDSW01089106.1_pt1 | contig 18540 bp, 15 predicted proteins | sample 811171 | NCBI WGS metagenome assembly MDSW01 (sample SAMN05326641, study PRJNA326480) | marine metagenome | isolation source: seawater | place: Atlantic Ocean: North West | collected 2012 | reverse complement strand
GTGTCTCAATATTATCTGGTATAATCTTAAATTTGACAAAAAGAAAAGTTTTATTTTCAAAGTGAAAAAAATATTAATCACCACAGGTGGAACAGGAGGGCATGTAATACCTGCAAAAATTATTAAAGAACATTTAAAAAATAATTTTGAAATTTTTTATTCCTCAGATATCAGGGGATTAAAATATTTTTCTTCAGAAACTAATAAAATTTTTATAATTGATACTCCGAGCTTGACTTTAAGTCTCTATTTTCCATTTAGATTAGTGAAATTAATTTATTTAATATTTAAAGTAATTTTTTTTTTAAAAAAAAAAAAAATAGAAAAAGTAATTTCTATAGGTGGATATATGTCATTTCCTGTGATTATTGCTGCCAAGATTCTTGGTACCACAATTTTATTGGTAGAGCCCAATCTAGTGTTAGGCAGAGGTAATAAATTTTTTCTAAATTTTTCTAAAAAAATAATTTGTTATTCAAACAAATTATCTAATTTTCCTAAAAGACATATTCATAAAATGGAATTGATAAAACCTTTAGTTTCTAAAGTTTTTTATGGATTAGAAAAAAATGAGAATTTAGATAAAAAGTTTTGTTTTTTAATATTTGGTGGAAGTCAGGGAGCCCAAGTTTTTGATGAATTGATAAAAGAAACAATATTTGATATTTCAAAAAATTTTTCAATAAAAGTATTTCAGCAAACAAGAAAAGACAATATTCAAAAATTAAAAGATTTTTATGATTCAAAAAATATTGAAAATAAGATTTTTAGCTTTGAGAATAAATTTCATGATTTAATTAATAAGTCTGATTTTTGTATTACTAGAGCTGGAGCTTCTTCATTAGCAGAAATTACATTCTTAAAAAAGCCCTTCTTAGCGATTCCTCTCCCAACTGCCAAAGATAATCATCAAATGAAAAATGCACAATTCTATGAAGAATTGGGTTGTTGCTGGGTTTTAGAGCAAAAAAATCTTAACAAAGAAAAACTCTTGAATATTTTATTTGATATATTGAAAGAAAACTCTGATTTGAAAATGAAAAAATTAAATCTTGAGAAACTGAGATATGAAAACTCATGGAGTGAAATGAATAAGAAATTACAAAGAATAATAAATGAAAATTAAATTAGCAAAAAAAGAAATTATTCATTTTATCGGAATAGGTGGAATAGGTATGAGTGGTCTTTCGTTAATAATGAAAGGTCAAGGATTTAAAGTTCAAGGAAGTGATATTAGTAATAATAAAAATATAGAGAGATTAAAAAAAGAAAAAATTAAAATTTATTCTGGTCATTCAAAAAAAAACCTAAAAGATGCTACAATCGTAGTTATTTCTTCAGCAATTAAAAATAATAATCTTGAATTGATTGAAGCAAAAAGAAAAAAGATCCCAATAATTAGAAGAGGCAAAATGTTAGCTAGTATAGTGTCCTTGATGAAAAATATAGTGGTTGTTGGTTCGCATGGAAAAACTACAACTACCTCTTTAATTGCTTCGATATTTCAAGAGACAAAAATTGATCCAACAATAATTAATGGTGGTGTGATTAATTCAATTAAAAACACTGCTAAATTAGGTAAGAGCGATTGGTCAATTTTAGAAGCTGATGAGTCAGATGGAAGTTTTGTACATATTTCTCCAACTTATTCAATAATAACAAATATCGATAGAGAACATATGGATTTTTATAAATCTATGAATGATCTCAAGAAATATTTTATTGAATTTATTAATAAAGTACCTTCATTTGGTAAATCATTTATATGCATAGATGATAAAATTAATCGTCAGCTATTGAAGTCAATTAAAAGCAAAAATTTTTATACTTATGGTCAAAAAGATAATGCAAATTTGATTATTAAAAATGTTAAACAGTACAAATCTTTCTCTAAATTTGATCTTCAAGTAAAATTACCCAATAAAGATGTTTTAAATATCAAAGATATTACAATACCACTGCTAGGCATCCATAATATAAGAAATACAGTTGGTGCCATAGGTGTTGCTTTAACAGTTGGAATTCCAATTCAAAAAATAAAAATAGGGTTAAAAAACTTTAAAGGTGTGCAAAGAAGATTTAATAAAATATTTACATACAATAAAATTGATTTTTATGATGATTATGCTCATCACCCAACAGAAATTAAAGTTGTTTTACAGGGTGTTAAACAAGTTTTTAATGAATATGAAAAAGTATGTATTTTTCAACCCCATCGAATTTCAAGATTGAAGGATTTGAAAAAAGATTTTACATATGCTTTTAAGGATGCAGATATAGTTGTTCTTTGCCCAATTTATTCAGCTGGAGAAAAAATAAAATTAGGATTTAGTTATGAGGACTTTGCAAGGAGTATAATAAAAAATTCCAGCGTTAAATTATTTATGGTTGAGAATAATCATCAATTAGCGAATTATTTAAAACAAAATATGTATGGTAAAAAGATAGTTGTAGGCATGGGAGCTGGATCTATATCTAATTGGATTAAAGAACTTCCAGATTTATTATAATGAAAACAAATGAATTAAAAAAATTAATTAAAAATTTTGATACAAATATTGTCTATAACGCTGATTTAAAAAAAAAAAATTGGTTTAATATTGGTGGTAAAGCAAAAGTTTTTTTTAAAGCTAATGAATTAAAAGATTTGATAGAATTTTTAAAAATTTTAGATAATAAAGAAAAAATCCATATAATTGGAGCTGGCTCAAACACGCTAATTACTGACGAAATTTATGATGGGGTAGTAATTAAACTTGGAAAAAATTTTAGTAGATTATCTGTCTTAAATTCAAATATAATTATATCAGGTGCAGCTGTTTTAGATAAAAAATTGGCAGAATTTGCTGCAAATAATTCTTTAGGTGGTTTTGAGTTTTTGGCTTGTATACCTGGGACTATAGGTGGGGGTATTAGAATGAATGCCGGATGTTTTGATAGAGAAATAAAAGATATTTTAGTTTCTATTCAAGCAATAGATAAAAAAGGAAATGTATTAACTATTCCAGCAAAAGAAATAAATTTTGATTACAGAAATAACAATTTATCTGAAGATTTGATTTTTTTAAGTGCATCATTTAAAGGTGAAAAACAAGATACAAGAAAAATCATCGAAACAATGACAGAATTAAAAGAAAAAAAAGAAAATAATCAACCTTCTAAAATTAAGACTGGTGGTAGCACATTCAAAAATCCAACTAAGAAGACTACAAAAAAAGCTTGGGAATTAATTGAAGAGTCTGTGCCTGCTAATACGAAATTTGGTGATGCTTGTATTTCAGAAAAACATTCAAATTTTTTTGTCAATAAAGGAAATGCAACATTTAATGATATGAAAAGACTGATTAATTTTGTAGAGGAAAGCGTTTTTAAAAAAACAGGTGTTAATATAGAAAAAGAAATAAAGATTTTAGAAAATTGAAAAAAAAAATTTTAATAATTTCAGGTGGTATATCGAAAGAGCGAGAAATTAGTCTTCAAACTGGTAGTCAAGTTGCGAAAGAATTAAAAAAAAATGGATATAAAATAAAAACTTGTGAACCAGATTATGAGTTATTTAACATAACAAAAAAATATAAGCCGAATTTGATATTTAATGCATTGCATGGGCAATACGGTGAGGATGGATATATTCAGTCAATCCTAGAAAATATTGGTATTCCATATACTCATTCAGGAGTTATTTCTTCTGCAAAAGCAATGGATAAAGAAATTTCTAAAAAAATATTTATAGAAAATAAAATTTTGACACCAAAATTCATTAAGTTTTCTTACGATAGATCTTTTTCAGAATTAAATTTGAATATTAAAAAAAAATTTGGCTTTCCAGTAGTTATCAAACCAATAAATGAAGGATCAAGTGTAAATGTATATATATGCAATAAATCTAATTTAAAAAGAAGATTGAAAAAACTTAAATTTTACAAAGAAATTTTAATAGAGCAATTTATCCCTGGTCGTGAAATTCAAGCGGCAATTTTAGGCAATATCAAATTAGGTGCTATTGAATTAATACCCAAAAGAAAGTTTTATGATTATGAAGCTAAATACAATTCTAAAGCAAAAACCAAACATATTATCCCAGTAGATTTGACAAAAAAAAAATTTAAGGAATTAATGAATATTTCATTAAAAGTACATAAACTGCTTGGGTGCAGAGGTGTGACAAGATCAGATTTTAAATATTATAAGAATAATTTTTATCTTTTAGAAACAAACACTCAACCAGGAATGACTAAACTCTCATTAGTTCCAGAAATTTGCTCATATAGAGGAATAAGTTTTATTAAATTGATTAGATTATTATTAGATGATGCATCAACGAATAAGTAAAAAAATTTTTATCTACTTATTTATTTTTTTTATCACTGTAACTATAAATAATAATAAATTATCCAATGACTTTTATAAGATTAAGGAACTAAATATTATTGGATTAAATAAATTAGAAACAAAGAATCTTTATGAAGATATAAAAATTTTAATAGATAATAATATTTTTTTATTTAATAAAAAGGATATTTCAAAAATAATTAATTCAAATAAGACTGTACAAGAATTTAATATTACAAAGATTTATCCTTCCAAATTAAAAATTGAAATAAAAAAAACGAATTTTTTGGCTTTAACAAAAAAAAGCGGTATTAATTATATTGTTTTAGAAAATGGAAATTTACTAGAAAAAAAACATTCTAGTCTAGAATTACCGTTTATTTTTGGAGATATAAATGTAAAAAATTTTTTATTTTTTAAAAATTTAGTTGATGCTTCAAATTTTGATTTTAAAAAGATAAAAAATTTATATTATTTTAAATCAAATCGATGGGATATTTTAACTAAAGATGGAATAATTATAAAGATGCCTTTTAATTTAACTTTAGAAAATTTAAATCAAATATTTGAAATTATTAAAGAAGATAAGTTTGAAAATGCCAAAATAATTGATTTTAGACAAAATAATTTGATGATAACTAATGAATGATATTTATTACAATCGATATTTCATATTAATTAAGAAAAATAAAATATTGTTTCAAGCTCTAGATATGGAAAACAAAGTAATCTTAACTAAAGAAAATTTTATACAAGAAAATGCTTCTAAAGATAATTTTGTTTCAATAAGGAGTTTTTTAGAAAAGAATATTTTTGAATTAGAGAAACATTTGAATGATCATATCAAAGAAATTTGTGTTATATTCGAAAGTGATCTTTTTTTTGTTGTTGCAAATTCAATCAAATATAATTCTCTAAAAAATAATATAAAATTTACTGATATAAATGACACATTGGTTGAAATAAAAAATCAATTTAAAAAATATTCATCCAGTAATGAAATAATTCATATGATTTTTGATAAATATATTGCAAGTGAAGATGATAATTTTGTTAATCTAAAAAATATGAAAAATGAAAATTTAGTAATTCAAGTAAAATTTATTTGTTTAAAAGATCAAATCGTTAACGACTTGAAAGAAATATTTTTCAAATATCAGATTTCAGTAAAAAAAATTCTTAGTTATGATTATTTAAAGCAATTAAACGATTACGACGGAAAGAATATTTTCAAATTAGCCGATTATAGCTTAAATGGACTTAACAAAAACGAGGTCCTCATAACTAATAATTCACCAAAAACCCTAGGTTTTTTTGAAAAATTTTTCAATTTTTTCAGATAATTTGTATTTTACAGTAATATTTGTTGTTTTCTTTAAATGGAAAACTAAGAGTAAAAATTCCATGTGAGTTTACTAAATCAAAAAACACTTAAAAATTCAGTTGAGTTTGAGGGCATCGGTCTTCATAGTGGTAAATTAGTTAAACTTTCAATTAAACCTTCAGAGCCAGACACAGGTATAGTCTTCAAGAGAATTGATTTAAAAAATAATAATTTAGTTTATCCTAACTATCTTAATGTAAGTAATACATCTTTGAATACAACTATTTCAAATGATTTTGGAGTTAAAGTCTCTACAATAGAACATTTAATGTGTGCATTGTTTAGCTTAGGTATAGACAATGCTTTAATTGAAATAGATAATGAGGAAGTACCAATATTAGATGGCTCAGCTAAAGAGTTTATAGAAAAAATTTTAATTGCTGATTTTACTATCAGCAACAAACCAATTAAAATTATAAAGATAAATAAAAAAGTTGAGTTTAAAAATGGTGAAAAATTTATATCAATAGAACCATCAAAATTAAGTTTAGATATTGAATTTGAACTTAAATATAAAAATAAAATAATAGGTAATCAAAAAAATAAAATAAATGTTTATAATGACGAATTAAAAGATATTCTTAATTCAAGAACTTTCTGTCTTTATGAAGATATTGAAATGATTAAAAAAAATGGATTGGCCAAAGGCGGCAGTTTAGATAATGCTATAGTTGTAAAAGATGAAAACATATTAAATGAAGATGGTCTTAGAAATTCAAAAGAATTTGTTAATCATAAAATTTTAGATTGTATTGGTGATCTTTTTACTACTGGTTATAGAATCATAGGACATGTAAAATGTTCTCAAGGTGGGCATTATTTGACTAATCAAATGTTGAGAAAGGTATTTAAAAATACGGATAACTTTTCTATTATTGAAATTCAAGAAAGAAATTTACCTCATACTATTATCAATAGAAGTATATTAAGATCTATAGCATAATATTTTTTTATCTTTATAATTATAACTAACTAAATTCTAAAATTATGAATAAATTTAGATTATTTATATTTTCTTTTTTATTAATTTTAACTGCGTGTTCCAAAGATAAAAATAATATTTCAGTTATTAAAGAAAACAGACAAGATTTAGAAATGGTTTCAGCTTATAAAGAAGCTTACATTGCATTGAATGAAGGAGACCCTTACTTCGCTGCAAAAAAATTTTTAGAGGCTGAACTTTTATTTCCACAATCGGAATGGGCACCAAGATCAGCATTAATGGCATCTTACTCGTATTACTTACAAAACTATTACACAGAAGCTTTGGCAAATTTAGAAAGATTCTTGATTACATATCCAAATTCAAAAGACATAGTTTATGCAGAATATCTGATTGCTATGTGTTTCTATGAAACAATCGAGGATGAAAAAAGAGACTCTGGTCCTATTTTTAAAGCTAAAGAAAAATTTAGTTTGATAGTAAAAAATTATCCAAATACTGATTTCGCATTAGATGCCGAATTTAAACTTGAACTGATAGAAGATATCTTAGCTGCTAAAGAAATGTATTTAGGAAGACATTATCTAAAAAAAGAAAAATGGATAGCTTCAATAAATAGATTTAAAAATGTGGTAGAAAACTATGATCAAACTATTTTTATAGAAGAGGCCCTACACAGGTTAGTTGAAATTAATTATAGATTAGGTCTTGATGAGGAAGCGCAGAAATATGCGAGTATTTTAGGTTATAATTATTTATCTAGTGATTGGTATGAAAAGTCATATAAGGTTTTTAATAAAGATTATTCTGCTCAAGTTCCAAAAAAAATTAAAAAAGATAAAAGAGGAGTTTTAGATAAATTCAAAAAACTTTTCGATTAATATGGACAAAAATTTAATCCAAAAAGAATATAAAGAAAAAGTTAAATCATTAAAATATTATAACCAAAGATATTATAATGATAATACTTCTGAAATCTCAGACTCAGAGTACGATGATTTAAAAAAAAATATAATAGAGCTTGAGAAAAAGTATAAATTTTTAAAATCAACAAATTCACCCTCAATAACAATTGGTTACAAACCTTCAAAAAATTTCAAAAAAATTTCACATAAAGTTCCAATGCTTTCACTTGCAAATGCATTCACTAAAGAAGATCTTGTTAATTTTGAAAAAAAAAATACTTAATTTTCTCTCAAAAAGTAAAAATACATCAATTTCATATACTGCCGAACCCAAAATTGATGGTATTTCAGCTTCCTTAACTTATTTGAATGGGAAATTAGTTTATGGATTATCAAGAGGTGACGGTAAGGAAGGGGAAGATATAACTGCGAACCTTTCCACTATAAAAGATATTCCAAAAATAATTTTAACAAAAGATTTTCCTGAAGAAATTGATGTAAGAGGAGAAGTGTTTATACAAAATTCTGACTTTAAAGCTTTAAAAGATAATTTTGCTAATCCAAGGAATGCGGCATCAGGATCATTAAGACAAAAAAATCCAGAGGATACAAAAAAGATACCTTTAAAATTTATTGCATACACTTTTGGTTTTGTGAAAGGTCTTAAGGTAAATAATCAATATGATTTTCTCAATAAGTTAACTGAATGGGGATTTAAAACTAACCCATTGAATAGACTGATAAGTGGGATAGATAATCTATTTATAAATTATAATGAAATTGAAAAAAAAAGAGCAGATCTAAATTTTGATATTGATGGCATTGTTTATAAAGTAAATGACTTTGCCTTACAAAATAGATTAGGATTTGTTGCGAATGCTCCTAGGTGGGCAATTGCACATAAATTTTCCTCTAATAAGGGGATTTCAAAAATTTTAGATATTGATATTCAAATTGGAAGGACAGGCGCTTTAACACCAGTAGCAAAAATAAAACCTATTAATATTGGTGGAGTATTAGTTTCTAATGCTACATTACATAATGAAGATGAAATAAATCGAAAAGATATCAGAATAGGGGACACAGTAACTGTGGAAAGAGCTGGGGATGTCATTCCACATATTCTTTCAGTAGATTTTAAAAAAAGAGCAAAAACCTACAAAAAATTTATTTTTCCAAATAAATGTCCATCATGTGGATCAAAAACAATTAAAGAATTTAATTTAATTACAAAAAAAAAGGATGCAGTTAGAAGGTGTTCAAGTGAAGGTTACGATTGTGAAAAAATTGCTATTGAAAAATTGAAACATTTTGTATCTAAGGAAGCATTCAATATTGATGGATTTGGAAAAAAAATTGTAGAAAATTTTTGGAAATTAAATTTAATTAAATTTCCACAAGATATTTTTAGTTTAGATTATAATAAAATTGAAAAATTAGATGGTTGGGGCAGATTATCTGTTCAAAATTTAAGATTTTCTATTACAGTTAAAAAGAAAATTTCTTTAGAAAGATTTATTTATGCACTGGGTATAAGACATATAGGATTTGAAAATGCTAAATTATTATCTAAGTATTTTGGATCATTTGCAAAATTTAAAGATTTATCAAATAATAATAAATATAATGATTTGATAAATATTGATGGAATTGGAGAAACTCAGGTAAGTTCAATTAAAAATTTTTTTTTGAATAGGGCAAATTTAAAAATTTTACATGAATTGGGAAAAATTTTATCAATAAGTAATGCAGTATCTATAAAAAAAGATGGATTATTAATAAACAAAACTTTTTTAGTAACCGGAAAACTAAATGGGATTAGTAGAGCTGAAATTAAATCCTTAATTGAGGAGAATTCTGGAACAACAGTAAGTAGTGTTTCCAAAAAATTAGACTATCTAATCATTGGAGATAATCCAACAAAAAAAAAAGTTTTAAATGCAAAAGAACTTAAAATAAAGATAATAAATCATGATCAATTCTTAAAGATGCTAAATAAAACTAGCTAGCCATTTTTTTTCTTTAAGATTCAAATATTTTGAAATATTTGTGTAAACGTTTAGATGGTATTTAAATAGGTAATTTTTTTCCGATGAATTTAAGAGTTCAAAATTTATTAAATCTTTTTCTATAGGTGCCTGAGTTAAATTTTCAAAAAAAATTTTATTTTTATTTTTTTTCACATAAACTAAGTTTTCAATTCTTATTCCAAATTTACCTTTTTTATAATACCCGGGTTCGTTGCTTAAAATCATACCCTCTTTGATTTTTATCTTGTTAAATTTTGAAATAGATTGTGGTCCCTCATGAACATTTAAAAAAAAACCAACTCCATGACCAGTTCCATGCGCGTAATCTAAATTATTTTTTTTTAAATAATTTCTTGCTCTCTGGTCAATTTTTTTTCCAAAAGAGTCTTTTTTAAGATTTGTTGTAGCTACTGCAATATGACCTTTCAAAACATAAGTAAAAATTTTTTTTATAAATAAATCTGGCTTAGAAAAACAAATTGTTCTAGTAACATCAGTTGTTCCATATTTATACTGACCACCAGAGTCACATAAAAAAATATCTTTGTTTTTTATGATTTTACAATTTTTCTTATTAGCACGGTAATGAACTATTGCACCATTTTTTCCTGAGCCAGCAATCGTATCAAAACTAGGATAAAGAAAATTTTTGTTCATTTTTCTAAATTTTTCTAGTTTATTTTGAGCATCTACTTCAGTAATTTTTTTTTTATTTATATTTTTTATCCAATAGATAAATTTTGTTAAAGCAACTCCATCATATATATGAGCTTTTTTCATATTATTAATTTCAATTTTATTTTTAATGGATTTGTAAAAGTAAGTTGGATCTTCTCTCTTTATAATTTCGAATTTAGATTTAATCATATCTTCAAAAAAAATTGAACAAGAATTACCATCAATAATAAAATTTTTACCTTTTAATCTCATAAGTTTATCGGGAAATTTTTTTGTATCTACTAATTGATTTAAATTCAAAATTTTATCTTTTAATAATTTTTTACATTTTTTTATATCACTTATTAATAGTATTTTTTTTGTTTTACTTATAATTAATCTAGAATTAGGTATTGGGCTATTCGGCACATCACTTCCTCTTATATTTAACAACCATGCAACATTTTCAGGAGCACTAATAAAAATAAAATCTGATTTATTTTGTTTGAGATAATTTGAAATTTTATTTATCTTTGACTTTGAACTTTCTCCAACAATGTTTTTATTTAATGAGAAGAAAGGATATGTATTTTTAAATTTTTGTTTTTCGATTTGATCAATTAGATTATTTTGAATGAATTCAATCTTGTTATGTTTAAAAAAAAATTTTTTAATTTGTTGATACGTAAAGAGTTTTGGGTCTAAACCTAACTTAAGTCCTTTGAATAAATCACAATTTATCAATTTTTCTGCATTAATAATTTTAAAATTTTTACCAGACTCAATTTGACTTTGGATTGTATATCTACCATCTGTGAATAAATAGTTTTTCTTTTTTAAAATTACAGCAAGTCCTGCTGAACCACTAAATTTAGATATGATTTTTAGTCGGTTAATTTTTGAGTATTCTGTAAAATAATCGTCATTCTTAGGAATGATATATCCATCAATATTATATTTTTTAAATTTACTTCTTAAAATATTAATTTTTACACTCACTTTATTTTAATCTCTTTTATATCTTATCCAACCAGGGCTTCTAGTTTGATCCTCAACTTCAAAGTCTTGATTAAATTCAAAATCATCAATTACATTTTTATCCTCATCAAAAAAAGAATTTTTTTCTATATTTTGATTTGGCAGTTCATCAATAAACCTAGATGCTATACTATCAATCCAGTCCCCTTGATAAAATCTGCTCATTGAGAAAGAAATTATTCCTCTTTTTTTTGCTCTAGTAATCCCAACATATGCTAATCTTCTTTCTTCTTCTAAACCATTTTGACCTTTTTCTTCAATTGATTTTTGATGAGGAAAAAGTCCTTCCTCCCAACCAGGTAAAAATACAACATCAAATTCTAAACCTTTTGCAGCATGCATTGTCATCATATTTACTTTTTTTCCGTCCCAATCTTGATCAATAGATGTTGCTAAAGATACATGTTCTAAAAAACTTTCAAGATTATCAAATTCTTTCATAGCACTTAATAATTCTTTTATATTTTCTAACCTGTTTTCGTTATCTATATCTTTTTTATTTTTCAACATTGACGAATATCCAGACTCATCCAATATATTTTGCAACAATTTAACGTGATTTATTTTTTTTATATTTAAATCATTCCTCCATTTAGAGAGAGAATTTAAAAATATTGATAAACCTTGTTTGGTTTTTGGTTTAATCAAGTTTTCATCAATCATTTTTCTAGATGCAAACTCCAAACTAACCAACTTTTTTTTTGCAAAATCGTGTATTTGTTTTAATGTGCCATCCCCAATAGAACGCTTTGGATTATTCACAATTCTTTCAAATGCTAGATCATCTTTATTTTGGTAAACTATTCTTAGATAAGCTACACAATCTTTTATTTCTGCTCTTTCATAAAATTTTGTACCACCAATTATTCTATAGGGTAAGCCAATTTTTAAAAATCTTTCTTCGAACTCTCTTGTTTGAAAAATTGCTCTTACAAGAATAGCAATGTTATTTAACGAAAATTTTTTTTCAATCTTTTCAATTTCATCAGAAATACCGATTGCTTCATCTTTTCCATTTTTAAAGCAATTTAATGCCACTAACTCTCCCTCTTCCATTGTAGTCTTTAATGTTTTACCAACTCTATTTTGATTATTTGTAATCAGTTGAGATGCAACAGATAAAATGTTTTGTGTTGATCTATAATTTTGTTCTAATCTTATGACTTTAGTATTTTGATATATTTGGTCAAACTCCAAAAAATTTTTAATTTCAGCCCCTCGCCAACTATAAATCGACTGATCATCATCACCAACACAACAAAGATTTTTATTTTTTTGAGCTAGTAAATTTAACCACCGGCTTTGAATAAAATTAGTATCTTGATATTCATCAACTAAAATATATTTAAAATTTTTTGAATATATTTCTCTTATATCATCATTATTTTCTAAAATTTTTACAACATGTAAAATTAAGTCACCAAAGTCACATGCGTTTAAATCAAAAAGCTTTTGTTGATAAATCTTATAAACAGGCAAGATTGTTTTTTCGTATATGTCTTTATTATTAATAATTACTTCATTTGGATATTGACCTTTATTTTTCCACTTGTCTATGATTGCAAGAACAAATCTTGGAGCTAGCTGCTTAACATCTATATTTTCTGCTTTGCAAATATTTTTAATTAGCCTTATCTGATCATCAGTGTCTATGATTGTAAAGTTTGAGTTTAATTTTACTGCTGTAGCGTGTTTTCTAAGTAGTTTTGCACAAATTGAATGAAAAGTTCCTAACCAAGACAAACTTGTGGCTGTTGCTCCAAGTATCTTGCTCACCCTAGATTGCATTTCTTTCGCAGCTTTGTTTGTAAATGTTACAGCTAAAATTTGATTAGGATATGCTTTTTTTTCTTTAATTATGTGAGCAATTCTGCTGGTTAAAACTTTAGTTTTTCCAGAACCCGCTCCAGCAACAATTAAAAGGGGCCCTTCTAAATGGGTTACTGCCTGTTTTTGGGCTTCATTTAGATTTTTTAAATATTCTAAGTTTACCATTTTAATTATTTATTTATAAGTTTTCCTCAATGCAAAAAAAAAATATTTTTAAAAAAAAAATTAATAAATCAGTATTATCAATTACTAAGAGAATAGAAAGTTTTTTTAACTTTTTTAGAGAAATTTTCTTTAAAAAGAAAAAAAAATTTTCAGAGGATTTTCAACATATTGATAAAAGAATATTTATTTCTATAGCAGCTATAGTTATTACAATAATTAGTTATTTTTTAGTACCAGCTTTTTATGATAAAAGTAAAATTAAACTTCAATTCGAAAACCAAATATTAGATCAATACAATTTAAAAGTTAAATTTGATAAAAACTTAAAATACGGTCTATTGCCAAAACCTCATTTTGTATCCGAGAATGCGACAATTGAGTATGATACTAATGATATAGCTCAGACAAAAAATCTCAAAATTTTTATAACTTTGAATAATTTCATTTCATTAGACAAAATCAAGATTAAAAATTTACTATTTAGAAAAACAGAATTTCGAGTTAAAAAATCTAATTTTAAATTTTTCATTGATCTATTAAATATCAATAAAAGTGATAAGGATATTAATTTTATAAATAGTAAATTTTTCTATTTAGATAGAAATGATGATGTTGTTTTTCTTTCAAATTTAAAAAGATTGAATTATTTATATCAAGATAATCTTTTAAAAAAATTGAATTCTAAATTAGATATATTTAATATTCCAATAAGTTTATATGTAGAGCATGATATAAAAAATAAAAAATTTTTTTCCGAAATGAAATCATTTTCATTAAGATTAAATTTAAAAAATAATTCCAAATATAATGAAAGAAAATTATCTGGAGAATTAGATATCGATATAATAAATAAGAATAAAAGAATAAATTATAGTTTAGCTAATAACCATCTAAAATTTAATACGAGTGATAATAAATTTGATGCTGATATAAGCATAAAACCTTTTTATTTATTATCAAATTTGAAATTTTATCAAATAAATTTAAAGGATGTTTTTAAAGTGAATTCAATATTGGTAAATGTAATAAAATCTGAAGTGTTAAATAATCAAAATTTAAATGGAAGAATAAATGTTAATGCAAATAATTTTAAAGGGATAAATTTTCTTGACCAAATTAAGTTCGAAGTTCTTCTTGAAGAAGGTAATATATATATACAAAATTTTATTACTTCTTTTAAAGACTCTGTAAATATTAATATAGGTGATGTACAATTAATTGTTGATGATAATAAGTTAAAATTTGCTGGTTATATAACTTTAGAATTCGTAGATGTTAGTGAATTTTTTCGACATTACCAAATTGATAGAATAGATAGGAAAAATTTAAAAAAAATTAGTTTTGGATTCCTTCTTAATCTGGATGATAAACTCGTTGAAATAGATAATTTAAAAGTAGATGGAAATACTAATCAAAATTTAGAGAGATTTCTAGATAACTTTAATTCCGAAAAGAAAGATATTTTTAATAAAATCGTAAGAAGAAATCTTGTAAAAGATTTTTTTAAAAATTTCTAACTCGGGTTAATCATTTTTTTTGGATCTACAATTTTATTATATTCCTTTTCATTTATTAAACCTGTTTTTAAAGCTTCTTCTTTTAAAGTAGTATTATTTTTTAAAGCTAATTTGGCTATCTTTGCTGAATTGTCGTAACCAATATGCGGTGCAAGTGCTGTTACTAACATTAAAGAATTATTTAAATATTGCTTAATTTTAATTTTGTCTGCCTTTAGTCCTTTAATACAATATAATCCAAAATTTTTAGAGCTGTCTGCTAACAAATCAATAGATTGTAAAATATTGTGGGCAATTAAAGGTTTAAAAACATTGAGCTCAAAATGTCCATGAGATCCTGCCATAGTTATACCATTATGATTTCCAATAACTTTTACACAAACCATTGTGACGGCCTCTGATTGTGTAGGATTTATTTTACCAGGCATGATTGAAGATCCAGGCTCATTAGCAGGTAAAATAAGTTCGCCATAACCTGCTCTTGGTCCAGATCCTAAAAATCTTATATCGTTGGCAATTTTCATTAAACAAACAGCGGTGGTGTTTAGCGTGCCAGAAAAATTGACAATTTCATCATGAGCTGCCAATGAAGCAAATTTATTTTTCGAAGGTTTGAATGGAAGTTTTGTAATTTTTTTAATTTCTTTTATAATTTTTTTATCAAAACCTTTCTTGCTATTAATTCCAGTTCCTACTGCTGTACCACCTTGCGCTAAAAAATATATCTCATTTAATGCGTTTTTTATTCTTATAATACAGTCTTGTAATTGAGATTGATAACCTGAAAATTCTTGACCTAATGATAAAGGAGTTGCATCTTGCAAATGAGTTCTACCAACTTTTATTACTTTTCTAAATTTTGAGACTTTTTTCTTTAATTCTTTATTAAGTAATTCAAGTGCGGGTAATAATTTATTTTTTGTTTCAATAGAAATCGCTATATGCATAGCAGTTGGAAATACATCATTTGTTGATTGTGACTTATTTACATGATCATTTGGATGAACAGGTTTTTTAGCGCCTTTTTTCCCACCTAAAATTTCAATAGCTCTATTTGCTATTACCTCATTTACATTCATATTTGTTTGAGTGCCCGAACCTGTCTGCCAAACTTTTAAAGGGAAGTGAGAATTGAGTTTACCAGAAATTACTTCATTAGATGCTTTAATAATAGCTTTGGAAGTTTGTGGTAAAATTTGTTTTTCTTTTCTATGAACAATGGCAGCAGCTTTTTTAATAATTGCAATAGATTTGATTAATACAGGCCTTACTAGAAATTCACCAATATCAAAATATTTTTTTGATCTTTGAGTAGAAGCACCCCAGTATTTATCATTAGGAACATTAATTTTTCCAATGCTATCAAATTCTTTTCTAAATTTCATGAATATTGTTTCCTTAAGTATTTACAATAGATATATATGAATTTTATTCAAACTTACAGGAGCAAAATGACAAATTTTGATAAAGTAGGAACTTTCATGAAAACTTTTGGCCAAGAGGTTAAAACAAAAGCTTCATTTAGCACAGATAAAATCAATAAACTTAGATTAAATCTAATTAGAGAGGAGTTAGATGAACTTACTGAAGCAATCAAAAATAATGATTTAATAGAAGTTGCTGATGCACTTACAGACATTCTTTATGTTACGTATGGTGCAGGACATGCATTTGGAATTAATTTAGATAAGTGTTTTGAGGAAGTACAAAACTCAAACATGAGTAAATTAGATAAAGATGGTAAACCAATATATAATGAGGCTGGAAAGGTAATGAAAGGACCAAATTATTTTAAACCTGATCTTTCAAAATTTTTAAATTAAATTTCTAATTTAAAATCTACAGCTGGAGCGCTATGTGTAATACTTCCGACTGAAATTCTATCAACTCCAGTTGATGCGATAGATTTAACTGTTTTAAGGCTTACATTTCCTGATGCCTCAGTTTGATAATATTTTTTAGCAATTTTTACTCCTATTTTTAAATCTTTTATACTCATGTTATCAAACAATACTCGATTAAATTTCAAACCTACGATTTCTTTAAGTTGTTTTAAATTATCAATTTCAACAGTAATTTTTTTTTCTTTCTTATTTTTAATCGCCAACAAAACTATTTGTTTGATATTTGCCGTAGCAATATGATTGTCTTTAATTAAATATTCATCACTGAGATTAAATCTATGATTAGAACCTCCGCCTAATTTAACTGCATATTTTTGAATTACTCTTAAATTGGGAATAGTTTTACGAGTACAACAAATTTTACATTTTTTACCTGCTAATTTAACAAATTGATTTGTTTTAGTGGCTACTCCTGATATGTGAGATAAAAAATTTAATGCAACTCTTTCTGCTATTAATATATTTTGAGCTTTTCCTTTAATGATACAAATTAATGACCCCTTTTTTACTTTTGAACCATCTTTTTTTTTCAAAATAAATTTGATTTTATTATCAATTAATGAAAATGCTTCTTTTACAAATGATATACCACCTATTATAGCATTCTGATTAGATAATAATTTTGCTGTAACAATTTTATTATTTTGAACCAAATTTGAAGTTATATCTCCTAATGGATATAAATCCTCAGCTAGAGCGAGTTTGACAGTGTTTCTTATAAATTTTTCACTCAGTTTTATTTTTGACACAGAAAGTTATCTACCGATAGCAACCATTTTTTCTACAGACAATCTTGCTTTATCAATTGTCTTTTGATCCATAAGAATTTCACCAGTTTCATTTTCTAAACAATTCAAAATTTTTGGCAAAGTTATTTTTTTCATATGGGGACACATATTGCATGGTCTTATAAACTCTACATTTGGATTTTCTACTTGTATATTATCACTCATTGAACACTCAGTAACCATCATTACTTTTTTAGGTTGATTATCCTTAACATATTTAATCATGCCGGAAGTTGAGCCCGCAAAGTCACTTGCTTTTATCACTTCAGGTGGACATTCTGGATGTGCTATTATTTTAATTCCAGGATTATTTTTTCGTATATTTTTAATTTCATTTTCATTAAATTGATCATGAACAATACAAATCCCTTTCCATGAAATAATTTCAACATCTACTTGTGAAGCAACATATTTTGCGAGGTAATCATCTGGTAAAAAAATTACTCTTTTAGCTCCTAATGATTTTACAATCTTAACTGCATTTGCAGATGTACAGCATACATCTGTTTCAGCTTTTACATCAGCTGAGGTATTAACATAAGAAACTACAGGTACGCCTGGATATTTTTCTTTAAGCAGTCTAACATCTTTTCCTGTTACAGAGGAGGATAAAGAGCAACCTGCATTCATATCTGGTAATAAAACTTTTTTATTTGGACTCATTAATTTTGCAGTCTCTGCCATAAAGTGTACACCTGCCATTACAATTATATCAGCAGAAGTTTTTGATGCCTCAACAGCTAATGCTAAAGAGTCAGCTGAAAAATCAGCAATACCATGATAAATTTCTGGAGTTTGATAATTATGTGCAAGAATAACAGCATTCTTCTCTTTTTTTAATTGATTAATTTTATGAATATATGGCGCGTGAACTGACCATTCAATTTCAGGCATAACCTTTGAAATTTTTTTATATATTGGATCTGTTGCTTTTTTTACTTCTTGACTAAATTCCATGGTGAAATCTATCAATTTGAAACCTGCTTGTCATTGATTTAATGTGGGTCATATTTGCGGCCATGCTGAAATTGGTAGACAGGCACGGTT
>MDSW01206660.1_pt1 | contig 18551 bp, 13 predicted proteins | sample 811171 | NCBI WGS metagenome assembly MDSW01 (sample SAMN05326641, study PRJNA326480) | marine metagenome | isolation source: seawater | place: Atlantic Ocean: North West | collected 2012 | reverse complement strand
TTCTTTCATTTTCAGCTTGTTCTTTAGCTATTCTTTCATTTTCAGCTTGTTCTTTAGCTATTCTTTCATTTTCAGCTTGTTCTCTAGCTATTCTTTCATTTTCAGCTTGTTCTCTAGCTATTCTTTCATTCTCTGCTTTTTCTCTAGCTATTCTTTCTGCTTTTTCTTTTTCAATTAGTGTATTGCTTTTCATATTTCTAATAAAACTACCCTTAGAGATACTTATAATACTTACTTCTGTATCAATATTCTGCACCCACTGGCTTGTCTCATCTTCATTTTCATAAGGCCCTATAAATACCTCATAAACTTCTTTAGTACTATTTGATATATCTGGAAGAAAGAAGAAGTCTGTCTTAAATCCTTTGACTTTTAAATCATTTACTAATGCTTTAGCAGAATTTTCATCTTTAAAAGATCTAATAATTGCAATGTTGTCTCCTTGTAAATTAATCTTGTATTGTAAAACAATATTTTCTTTTTCTGTTGTTTCTTTGTTTGAAGAGGTGGTAGTAAATTTATTATATATAAAAAATACACCATAAGCTAAAGCTCCAATTAAGATAGTTTTTGATATCCATGATAAATATGAAGGTTTTCTTTTGTAAGAAATATCTGTAATTTCATAATCATTATTATCAGTTATATTTTCTATTTCTTTTCTTGGATTAGCAGGAATCTCTTGCTTTTGCTTAATCTGAGCTAATCTTTCTCGTAGAATTCTTAATTTCTCATCATTTGTTCTATCACTCATATTTTGATGTAATTTTCGTGCAAATATATTATTTTAATTAATGTTGTTTAGGCACAAATCAAAAACTTCTGACAAATTTATGTTAGCAGCTTTTAGTTGTTTGGGAAGAATACTTTCTTCTGACAATCCAGGAATTGTATTAATCTCAATGATAAAAACCTGTTCATTCTGAATAATATAGTCAATTCTACATATACCTGAGAGAAACATTTTTTTATAAATGTCAATTGTTGTTTTTTGTATCTTATTAGTTATCTTACGACTTATTCTTGCAGGTGTTATCTCCTCAGATTTACCTTCATATTTAGCTTCATAATCAAAAAAATCATTTTCACTTATAATTTCAGTAATTGGTAAAGCTTTGATATTTAATCCGTCAAAGTAAACGCCACAACTTACTTCTATTCCCTTAATAAAATCTTCAATAATTACTTTATTATCGTGTTTATAGGCTCTATCAATAGCAGCCTCTAATTCTTCTCTATTAACTACTTTGGATATCCCGTGACTTGATCCAGCTCCATTAGGTTTAATAAAACATGGAAGCCTAATACTCTCTAGTATTTCTTTATTATTTAGAGTATTCTCTTTACTTATTAAAACAGATTCTGCAGAATTAAACCCAAGAGATCTTAATTTTCTATTACAATTATATTTGTCAAAAGTTAGTGCAGATATATCTGCATTACACGCTGTATACGGTATCTTAATACTGTCAAGGTAATTTTGGATTAATCCATTCTCTGCTGGCGGCCCATGTAAAGCGATGAATACTTTATCAATAATAATATTTTGATTCTCTTTCTTAAAAGAGAAGTTTCTGGTATTTATTTCCTTAGAGTCAACTGTATATCTTCCATTTTTTAAATGAACAATAAAACCGTTGTATTTTGCTTTATTAAGATGTTTAAGTACAGTATTAGCACTGAGTAGAGAGATGTTATACTCAGCCGAATCACCACCTGTTAATATTGCTATGTTCTCCATTATTGTTTAGTAAAACAAACTTAAACTATTTTTATTATTTATCCAACACCATCATGTCATAATTTTTATATTTGTAAATCGTTATTATTACTAAATGTTAAGAGTTATTAAAGAGAATGTGATATTTAGAAACTTGCTTCTAGCTATAGTTACTTTGGTTTTGTTATTTGTTGCTTGGTTAAAGTATTTAGATATCTATACAGATCATGATAATTTTATTAAGCTGCCAGATTTTGATGGTTTCCATGTTACTGAACTTGATTCAATATTTACTGAACTTGATTTAAGATATACTGTAATTGATTCTATCTTTGATAAATCAAAGAAGAAGGGAGTTGTGGTTAATCAAGATCCTTTAGCTGGAACTGATGTGAAAAGTAATAGACGAGTGTACTTAACTATTAATTCTATTCAGACAAGAAGAGTAAGTTTCCCTGATGTATTTGATTTAACTTTGAGGCAGGCTGTAAGAATACTTAGAAGTAATGGCTTAGAGGTAGGTAAGCTAGAATATCAGTCCAACATTGCAATAAATAAGATTTTAGATTCTAGAATAAATGGCAGGTCAATTGAGGTGGGTCAAGATCTGTATCATGGAACTACTATTGATTTGATTGTTGGAAGAGGGCTTGGTTATGAGAGGGTTCCTGTTCCTAATTTAGTTGGATTGTCTAGAATAGAAGCAAATATTATCCTAAAATCAACTTCATTAAATTTAGGACTAGAGTATTTCCATACTAATGTAGTTGATTCTAATTCTGCTATAATTTACAAACAATATCCTCAGTCAATTAATGAGAATAAGGTAAGTATTGGTTCATCTTTAGATTTGTATTTTAAGCAAAGAACACAGAAAAAGACAGATAATAATGAATAGAATCCTTTTTTTATTATTACTTCCAGCTTTGATTTTTTCACAAGAAACACTTACCGATTTGTCTTTAAATCCGAAATTATTGAATGTAGATTGGAGCTCAAATTCTTCTAAACCAATATTGTCTTTGCCTTTTATAGATGACTTTTCTTATGATTCTCCATTAGTAGACAATGACTTATGGGAGAAAAGTAGCGTTTTTGTAAATAGAACATATCCTATAAATCCTCCAACAATTGGTGTGGCAACTTTTGATGGGTTAGATGAATATGGTTTAGCTCGAGATTTTTCTCAGTCAAGTCTATCAGCACCCTCAGATACACTTTTATCTAAGACTATTGATTTAGGTGGAGTCGATTCAGCTTATTTTTTATTTTTTTATCAGCCAAAAGGAATAGGTGATCAGCCACAAGTATCGGATTCATTAATTCTAGAGTTTAAAGATATAAATGGAAATTGGGATATGGTATGGCATAATATATGTGATACAGTTATTAATGATTTTAGAAAGAAAGTTATTATACTTAAATCATCTGATTATTTAGCTAGTTCTTTTCAATTTAGATTCAGAAATTACGCAACGATCTCTGGTAATTTTGATCATTGGCATATTGATTATGTTAAATTAGATGAGTTTATAGCTCCAATAGATATAGTTGAATTAAATGACATGTCATTTGTTTATAATTCACCTTCTTTTTTGAAGCGTTATTCGGAGATGCCATGGACACATTTCTTAAATTATGAGATGTCAGAACTCAAAGACTCTATTGATATTATTTTACGTAATAATAATGCTAGTATTAATGTTGATTATCAATATACGATATTTGAATATAATAACCCGTATTATTATTATCCTACTTCTGGACCTCGTAATGAGTCTGTATTGGATTATGATCTAACAGGGAATTTCTCTTTTACAAATCCTCCTATTGATATTCAAAGTAATGTATTTACTTCTTTCCAAACATCTGACACTACTACATTCATTATTAAGAATATTATTAATACAGCACCTTCTGATAATAAATCTAACGATACTCTTAATCATATGCAGAACTTTCACTATTATTTTTCTTATGATGATGGTATTGCAGAATCAGCATATGGAATCAATGTGAATGGAGCAAAGTTAGCTTATGAGTTTAAATTAAATAGGCCAGATACTTTACGAGCTGTACAGATGTATTTTCCTCAAATGTTAGACTCTGTTAATGATATTGATTTTAATCTAACAATATGGAAAGATATAAATGGTATGCCTGGCGACACATTATATTCTCAGACTGTCTCACCAGTTCATAGTACAAATGGTTCATTTCATACTTATTATATTGATCGACCATTTAGAATTGTAGGTACTTTTTATGTAGGATGGGAGCAAAATACTAGTGACTTATTGAATATTGGTTTTGATAAGAACAATGAAGCGAATCAGTACATGTTCTATAATGTTGGCTCAGGATGGAATACGTCAGCATATCCTGGAAGTTGGATGATCAGACCTATTGTAAGCCAGGATGCTATAATATCTACTATCTCTGAAAAAAGAGAATACTCTAGGATATATCCAAACCCATCATCTGAAATAATAATGATTGAAACACAGGCTTGTAGCAATGTTTCTATTTATAATGCACAAGGAGTTTTAGTAAAAAAACTAAGAACCTCAATGCCTATCACTGGTGTAAATATTTCTGATCTATCTCCATCAGTTTATTTTGTTGAAATTATAAGTAAAGATGAGAGAAGATGCCAGAAAATGATTGTAGAGTAATGGAGAGTAGAGATGATTTTGAGCATCATAGATTTGTAGCTGATAAAGGTCAGAAACCTTTAAGAGTAGATAAATTTATTTTAAATTTTGTAGAGTTTGCAACAAGAAATAAAATTCAAAAATCTATTAAAGCTGGTAATGTAAAAGTCAATAATTCAATTGTAAAAGTAAATCATAAAGTTCAAGCAAATGATGTTGTCACAATTGTTTATGATTACCCAAAAGAGAAATATGAGTTAATTCCTCAGGACATTCCTTTAAATATTACTTATGAGGATGATAGTATATTAATTGTGAATAAGGATGCTGGTATGGTTGTACATCCAGGTTTTGGTAATTATGATGGAACATTAGTTAATGCTTTAGCCTTTCATTTTCAATCTCTTCCTAATTTAGATGATGAAGATAGACCTGGCTTAGTTCATAGAATTGATAAGAATACTTCAGGAATTTTAGTCATTGCCAAGACTGAGTTAGCAATGACCAATTTAGCAGATAAATTTGCTAATAGAGATCTTAATAGAAAGTACATTGCTTTAGTTTGGGGTGATGTCAAAGAAGATGAGGGGACTATTAAGGGTAATATCGGTAGAAGTTTAAAAAATAGAAAAATTATGACTGTTTTCCCTGATGGAGATTTTGGCAAGCATGCAGTATCACATTATAAGGTGTTAGAAAGATTTGGTTATACTACTCTTGTAGAGTGTAAACTTGAAACAGGAAGAACGCACCAGATTAGAGCACACTTTAAATATTTAGGACATCCGCTTTTTAATGATAAAGAATACGGTGGGGATGCAATATTAAAAGGCACTACTTTTACAAAATATAAGCAATTTGTACATAATTGTTTTAAGATTTGTGATAGGCAGGCTCTGCATGCAAAATCATTAGGATTTATTCATCCAGTAACTAAAGAAAAGGTATTCTTTGATTCTGAATTAGCAGAAGATATGATGGAGCTTATTGATAAGTGGCGTAAATATGCACTTCACCAGAATTCTTAATATTTTTTTATTGTATTATAGGTAGTATCTCTTTCTACAGGTATTCTGCCTACATCTTTTATTAATTTTACAATATCATCAGTGCTCATTGTAGGGTTTTGATCTTCTGCGCCTGCCATAGAATAGATCTTAGTTGTATCATCAATAGTTCCGTCAATATCATTTACACCGAAAGAGAGTAATGTTTGTGTGCTTTTTTTGCCTATCATAGGCCAATATGCCTTTATGTGTGAAAAATTATCTAGGTATATTCTTGCAATAGAAAAGATGCGCATATCGCTAATTATTGTTGCTTCATCAATATGTGACATTTGGTTGTTCTTATTTCGAAATTTCAGAGGAATAAAAGCATTGAATCCACCTGTTTTGTCTTGCAACTCTCTTAACCTGTTCATATGATCAATTATATGAATTGGTTTTTCAATGTGCCCATAAAGCATTGTGGCATTTGATGGCATATTTAAACTATGAGCCGTTTCATGTATCTTAAGCCAAGTTTGACTGTCACATTTATCTGCACAAATCTTATTTCTAATATCAGTGTCAAAAATCTCAGCTCCACCGCCAGGTAAAGAGTCTTGACCAGCATCTTTTAACATTTGTAATCCTTCTTTGTAGGATACTTTTGCCTTCCTACACATATACTCAAGTTCTACCGCAGTGAATGCTTTTACATGAATGTCGGGGCGTATTTCTTTGATTCTTTTAATTAGTTCAATAAAATAGTGTAAACCCATTTTTGGGTGAACACCGCCAACTAAATGAACCTCAGTAATTTCTTTTCCTTTATAATCTTTAAGTTGATCTACCATCTCATCAATAGAATATTCCCAAGCTTCTACTTTCTTACTAAGTTTTCTAGAGTATGAGCAAAACTTACAATCAAAAATACAGATATTTGTTGGCTCAATATGAATATTCTTATTGAAATACGTTATATCTGTATTTTTCTTCTCTCTTATAGCGTTTGCTAATATTCCTAGTAATGATAGTGGGGCTTGCATGTAGAGTAATACCCCTTCTTCCTCAGAGATTCTTTCTTCATCAATTATTTTTTTAATTATTGGTTGAAGATTCTTCTTAACAAAATCAAAATTGATAGACGTGCTTAGCATTTATTTTGACAATACGATTTTCTTATTTACAGTTTCATTATCTGTTTTAATTGATATAAAGTAGACTCCATTATTTAATGAACTGATATCTATTAGATTTAAGGAAATAATCTTATTTGATAATACAATTTCTCCAATAATATTTGTTATAGTAATATTTTTGATATTACTTGATGACTTGACAAATAAATCTCCTTTATTAGGATTTGGATATACGCTTATATTTTCTTTATTAATATTTAAAGATGAAGAAATAATACCACTGCAATTAGTTGGAACGGTTGAATTTTGCAGCTCAAGTCTTGAGTTGTTTAATGTTGCGTGCATAACATCTACTTGACCATTAGAGAACATCCATGTATTTGCTGCATATGACATATAGTTCTCATCCATATCTAACACATCTGTATTGAAGGTATTTGTGTATTGTAGGTCATTACAGCTATTGTTATTTGTAGAATTATCAACTGGTCCAAAATATATATCCAAACAAGCAGGTGTGTCGTCCACATTGCCTTCATCATTATCACAACAAGTTGGATTGCTTGATGTTCCACAGGCATTTGCAGGCCCCCACCAACTGCCTTCAGCAAAGGTATGTTCAAGGCCTAGATAATGACCAATTTCGTGGGTAGGAGTTCTTCCATCAGAAGCAGATGCTGCATCTATAGTTCCAAAATGTTGGTAATCAACGACCAATCCATCCTTCCAATGTCCGCTAGGCCATGTACTAGGAAGGTATGCATAGCCAAGAGTTTCTCCACCCCCTTGTGAATTACTTAGGTTACAAACCCAAATGTTTACATAACGTTTTGAGTCCCAGGTATCATTTCCTCCAGTACTATTTCTTTTCATAGCCTCGGAATCATTATTGTCGTCAGCATCAAAGCTATTCTTTATTGTTGAGGTTCTTGTAATACCAGTTGTTGGATTTCCGTCAGGGTCAGTAGTGGCTAAACAGAATTTTATATCAGGGTTTCCCCAGTAACTTAAGAAAGTTGTTCTTGGTGGATTGGGGAATTCTGGATTAGTTTTACTATAATCTTCATTTAGTACCCTTAAGGCATCTTCAATTTGTTCATCTGAGATATTTGTTCCAGTTCCAATATTTGAATGTGATTGTCTGTGAATAACATGAATCACAACTGGTATAGAAATAGTACTTTCTGCTTTATTATTTTTAGCTAGCCATTGTCTGTTTTGTTCTATGGCAGTTGCTCTTCCTTTTGCATATTCAGGATTATTTAAGATTTCTTGATTTGTTAATCGATTTGTAATGCACTTTTTGTAATTTTCTTGCGCTATTGATAATAAACTAAAATAAAATAATAGATGGAAAGTAATTAATTTTTTCATTTGTTTTTTGGTGTATTATATTGGATTGCAAATATAAATTTATTAAAAGAATAATGATTATTTCTTTTCTAAAAAATCTGAATCTGTAAGTGTTTTTAGGTAAGCAATTAAGTCAGCTTTTTCTTGTTCTGTAAGTTGTAGACCTATGCCTACTTTTTTCATGTTAGGGTCAATGGTAGATGAGTAAATTCCACCAGAGTTATAATGTGCAATAACCTCCTCGAGTGTTGAAAACCTTCCATCATGCATGTATGGAGCAGTATGCTCAATATTTCTTAGTGTTGGAGTTTTAAATTTTCCATTGTCAGCAGGATTGTTAGTAATGCTAGCAAGTCCAATATCTAGAAACGGCTCATGATCTAAACCATTGTTATGGAAATCATTATCCATAAAAAGTTGAGTTCCATGGCAATGAAAACAATCTCCTTTTTCAGAATTGAAGATTGCATAACCACTTAATTCTGATGCACTAAGTTGTTCATTTCCTTCAATATATCTGTCAAACTTACTATTTGCAGATACTAATGTTCTTTCAAACTGTGCTATTGCCATTACTACATGATTTGAATCAATATAATTAATATTAAAAGCCTCTTTAAATAGTTGTAGATATTCTCCATTTGCATTTAGTTTAGTCTCAACATTTGCCCATGTATTATGCATCTCAATAGGATTTACTACTGGTTCAAATGCCTGCTCTTCAAGACTAGAAACACTTCCATCCCAATTAAAGCTTGTATTCCATCCAGAGTTAGTAAGTGTTGATGCATTTCTGCTTCCTATTATTCCATCAATACCTGCACTAAATCTATTTCCATCAGAGAATCCTAATTCTTTTTGATGACATGAGCTACAGGATTGTGATTCGTCACCACTTAATATTTTATCATGAAATAATTTTTCCCCTAAGAGTACACCTTCAATAGTAGTGGGGTTGTTATCAGGGATTATCATATTAGGAAACCCGAAAGGAGTTTCAATGATGTATGGAGTAGTAGAAAACTCACAACTTCCATCATCATAAATAGCATAAATATTATAATTATCAGCAGTACTATCTGTACATCCAATATATTCACAAGTATTTGTACTTAAGATAGCGTAGGGGTTGTAGTTACTTGCAGTTGAATCAGTACATCCTTCAGCAGGATAATTACAACTTCCATCATCAATTTCAGCATCACTATTAAAGTTTGTTGCTACAGGGTCAGTACATCCCTCTTCTTTTTTGCAAGAATAAAGAATAGCAAACAAAAGAGATATTAAAATTAATTTTCTCAAATCAATTAATTAGGGTGCTAAATACATCACTACCATTTTGTTTCATCTGCATTTGTATTGGCATATTTTCCATTATTCCATTATTTGATATAGTAATTGAATTTGGGTTTTGATACCAGTTATTTATTTCCATGTTAATTGATATGATTGCTTCTGATGTTGTCTCAGTAGTAACTAGTGTAATTATATCAGTATGAATAAATGAATAATCCTCTCCATTAGTAGGGCCTGTATGTGTATTGTAAAAAGTTATAGAGTCATTAAAGTTTCCTTCTAGTTTCATATAATGATATCCACCTCCAATAAATTCAGGCCAAAACATCTTTGAGTGAAAATCTTCGTTTACATATGCATTACTAATATTTCTAGTAGGGTTTAAGCCCATAGTATATGATATTGAGGTGTAATTATTATCTTCTAGATCATTTGTTATAAAACTTAATGTAGAAACTTCACTGGCATCAATAAAATGAATATCTTTGATTAAATTGCTAGTACCATCTTCAGCATGTAAGGTTATGTCAGATATAATATACCATAATCTTTTTACATTATATGGTTGTCCTGCATTATTTGTATAAGGAAGTGTCCCTACTGCTCCTAAAATAAAATTAGTAGCATCAACCGTATGAGTAAAGTTTATTGTTAGGTTTGTTGATATAGGTGTATATTCACAACTTCCATCATCAATTTCAGCATTACTATTAAAGTTTGTTGCTACAGGGTCAGTACATCCCTCTTCTTTTTTGCAAGCAAAGAATGTAATTGCAATCGTTATAGAGAGTAAAAGTAATTTTTTCATTTTTGTGCTTTGATATTAATGTTACAAATTTACGAACTTCATTTTAATAACATATAATTTGTGTAGTTATTGTAATACAGACTCTTGCCTACTTTAAATATGTTTAAAAGATAGATTGATAATAATTGGCTTTTTTTTCTAATTTAATCATCTTTGCTAAGAATGTTAGATACTCCAAAATATATTAATGTAATCCTTCCACTACCTGTAAAAGGCATATTTACATATAGTACTCTTGATCAGAATATACTAGTAGGACAAAGGGTTATAGTACAATTTGGTATGCGTAAGTTATATAGCGGGCTTGTCAAGGAGATTCATAGTAAAAAGCCTGATGATTATGAACCAAAACCTATAATTGCAGTCTTGGATGAGGAGCCAATCGTAAATAAAAAACAATTAAAATTTTGGGATTGGATTTCTGATTATTATATGTGTAATCTAGGTGATGTAATGAATGCTGCTCTCCCATCATCATATAAATTAGCAAGTGAATCAAAAATAATAATACATCCAGAATTTGATGGAGATCTAGATTATTTACACGAGCATGAGCAAAATTTGATAAATGTTTTGTCTAATCATGAAGAATTAAAGATTCACGAGGTTGCCAAACTTATTAACGTTAAGCCAATCTTTTCCTTTATAAATGAATTGATACGTAAAGAGATCATACTCATAAAAGAGGATCTGCATGATAAGTATAAAGAAAAGAAGATTAGAATTGTAAAACTTGTTGTATCCGAGTTTTCTTTAAAAGATAGTAAATTAACTATTAAGCAGCGTTCCTTTATTGACGCTTACCTAAAATTAAAAGAGTTGTATCCTAAAAAGCAATATAAAATAGCTGAACTCTTGAAAAAAACTGGTTTTAGTAGAGGTATATTAAATACTCTAGTAAAAAATCAGATCTTTGTAATAGAAGAGCAGAGTATTAGTAGATTATTGAGCGTCTCTGGAAAGCAAATTGAAGATAAGAAGCTAGCAGATTTTCAGAAAAAAGCACTTTTAGAGATTAAAAACTCTTTTAAGAAAAAGAATGTTTGCCTTTTGCATGGTGTTACATCTTCAGGAAAAACAGAACTTTATATTAAGTTAATTGAAGAAGAACTAGAAAAGGGGAAGCAAGTATTGTATTTACTTCCTGAAATTGCACTTACTGCTCAAATTATTAATAGACTTAGAAAGCATTTTGGAAATAAAGTTGGAACAACACATTCACATCTAAATAATTCTGAAAGATTAGAAGTATGGAGAGCTGTCCAGCAGAAAGATAGTAGTAATGTTCAATATCCTATTATTTTGGGTGCTAGATCATCACTTTTTCTGCCTTTTGATAATTTAGGATTAATAATTGTAGATGAGGAGCATGATCCATCATTTAAGCAGCATCAGAGAGCTCCAAGATACCATGCTCGTGATGCTGTAGTTTTTCTAGCAAAAGAGCATAGTGCACAAGTTCTTTTAGGTTCTGCTACACCAAGCATGGAGAGTTATTTTAATGCTAAGATAGATAAATATGCATTAGTTGAAATGCACTCAAGATATGAAGATATTGCATTGCCAAGAATCAATACGATTGATATACGAAAAGCTCATCTTAAAAAACAGATGGTAAGGCAGTTTGCTCCAGATATGTTATTAGCAATAAAAGAGAATATAGAAAAAGGAAAGCAAGTGATTTTATTTCAGAATAGGAGGGGGTATTCTCCTGTTATGACTTGTAGTTCTTGTGCTTACACCCCAAACTGCAAGCAATGTGATGTAAGTCTTACTTATCATAAATGGAATAATCAGTTGAAATGTCATTATTGTGGATACACTGAAGATGTTCCTGAGGTTTGTCCTTCTTGTTTAGCTAAAGAGTTTAAGGATAAAGGTTTTGGGACTGAGCAGATTGAGGAGAGTTTGAAAGACCTTTTTCCTGAATTCGTAACTAAGCGGATGGATTATGATACCACTAGAGGGAAGTACTCACATCAGCAGATAATAACAGATTTTGAACAAGGAAGGATTGATATTTTGGTTGGAACACAAATGCTAACAAAAGGTCTTGACTTTGATAATGTAGCCTTAGTAGGCATATTAAATGCTGATAGCATGTTTCATTTTCCTGATTTTAGGGCTTATGAGAGGGCCTTTCAACTTATGATGCAAGTAGCAGGTAGGGCAGGGCGTAAAGGAAAGCAGGGAGATGTGATGATACAAACATACGATGAGGAACATGAGTTATTTGCTTTATTAAAGGCTAATGATTATTTATCTTTTATGCGTAAACAAGTAGAAGAGAGGAAACTTTTTAATTATCCTCCATATACTCGCCTTATTGGAATTGCATTAAAACATAAAAACCAAAGAAAATTAGATGATACAGCCTTGCAATTAGTAATACAGATGCGCAAGAGCTTTGGTGACAGAGTATTAGGTCCAGAGTATCCTGTAATCTCAAGGATTAGAAGCTATTACCATAAGAATGTGCTGTTAAAGATTGAACAAAAGGGTTCTATTTCAGAGGCAAAAAACATTCTACAAAATATTATTGATAGTATGCAAAAACATTCAGATTTTAAGTCAGTTCGTTTTATAATTGATGTTGATCCTGTTTAATACATCTTTTCAACTTAGCGCATCCCAGATATTATCTTTTGGAGGCTTTGCTATAATTGTTAAAACTTCTTTTTGTACTGGGTGTATAAACTCTAGTTTTTGAGCTAATAGATGTATAGATGCATCCTTATTACTTCTTTTTGCCCCGTACTTTAGATCTCCTTTGATAATGCAGCCAACATGCGCTAATTGCACTCTAATTTGGTGGTGTCTACCTGTTTCTGGTTTTATCTCTAAGTGGTAGTAATTATCTAATTTTTTAAGTAGTTTATATTTTAATATTGCTTGCTTTCCATTGCTTTCCTTTAATACATAGGATTTATTTTGTTTCTGATTTTTATTTAGGTAATTTTCTAGAGTGTCAGTATCTTTTGGTGGAGACTTGTCCACTACAGCCCAATAGGTTTTTTGTACTTCTTTATTTCTGAATTGTTCATTCATTCTACTGAGTGCTTTTGAAGTACGGGCAAATAAAACAATACCTGAAGTTGGACGATCTAATCTATGAATAGTTCCTAAAAATACTTCTCCTGGTTTCTTGTATTTCTTTTTTATGTATGCTTTTACAAAATCAGATAATGGGGCATCACCTGTTTTATCTCCTTGTACAATATCTCCTGATTTTTTGTTTACTGCTATGAGGTGGTTGTCCTCATACAAAATATCAAGCATTAGTATTGTTCTTTTTCGTTAGGAAAGCGTTTTGATTTAACATCATCTATATAAGATTGAACAGCACCAGTGATCTCATCATATAGTTTTAGATATCTTCTTAAGAATCTTGGATTAAATTCATGAGTCATACCTAGCATATCATGCAGTACTAGTACTTGACCATCAACGCCATTTCCTGCTCCAATTCCAATAACAGGGATATTAATGCTTTCTGCTACTTTTTGGGCTAATTTAGATGGTACTTTTTCTAGAACTAAAGCAAAACAACCTGCTTCCTCTAGTAGTTTAGCATCTGATAATAATTTTTCAGCTTCTTCTTCTTCTTTTGCTCTAACGGTATAGGTTCCGAATTTATAAATTGATTGAGGTGTTAATCCTAAGTGCCCCATTACAGGGATTCCTGCTGTCAGGATTCTTTTAACAGATTCAATAATCTCGCTTCCTCCTTCTAGTTTTACTGAGTGCCCACCACTTTCTTTCATTATTTTAATTGCTGAATTCAATGCTTCTTTTGAATTTCCTTGGTAGGATCCAAATGGCATATCTACAACTACTAATGCTCTATCTACAGCACGAACAACTGAACTAGCATGGTAGATCATATGATCTAGTGTTATTGGTAGCGTTGTTTCGTTTCCAGCCATTACATTAGAAGCAGAATCTCCAACTAAGATGACATCAATACCTGCACCATCAATAATTTTAGCAAGAGTAAAGTCATAAGCTGTAAGCATAGAAATCTTTTCTCTACTTTGCTTCATCTCAGAAAGACTAAGGGTAGTTACTTTCTTATAGTTTCCTTTAGCTACTGACATATTTTATTTAGTAAGGGTTACTACAAAAGCATTATTGTATCCTTTTGCAATTAGATTGTTTTGATGGCTTGCAGCTTCTTGAGGAGAGTTAAATTCTCCTGAATAATAGACATATGTGCCTTGTTCTGTAGTGTTATACCATACAGCATCAAGTTGTTTAGTTGATTGGTATGATTGCTCTTGCATAAACACACCAAATTGAACTGTATAGATGGTTTCGCTACCTTTTAATACGATAGGGGCAGGCGGTGTATTTGAAGTTTTCACCATCATATCAGATGGTTTTACACCATTTACTTCAAAGTCTTTTTGTATAAATAATTCCTTTAACTCAGTATTTGTTTTGCTCATTACAGAAAATTCAGTGTTTAATAGATTATTTTGATTCTCTAAATCATTAATCTTATTTTTCATTTGTGCAATCTGTTCGTTTAGATCAGAAGTTACTTTATTATGCTTTGATTGAGTGCTTCTGAGTGTTTTAATCTCAGAAGAGAGTTCATTTATTTCAGCTTTTTTGTTTTTTACAGAAGCTGAAAGGCCCTTCTTAGTTTCTTGGTGCTTTTTCTTGTTTTTTGATAAGTCAGTTGCTAAGCTAGAATTAGTAGTTTCTAATTTACTTACTTCAGTTTTAAGGCTATTTACTTCAGTTTTAAGGCTACTTACTTTTTTTGTTAGTTTCGCAATTTTGTTTTTATGTTTTGTATTGACTTTATTTAAATCATTCTCAAGTTCTGTGTTGATTGCTTTCTCTAGAGTAATATTTCCTTTTAAGCTATTTATTTTTTTCTGTAACTTCTTGTTTTTATCAGTTGCATCACTTGAAGACTCTTTAAGGACCTTTACAGTGTTGTTTAAGGAATTAATCTCTTTTTCTTGCTGGACACTTACAGACGCTAATTCTGAGTTATTGAGTTTCGCTTTAGATAACTTATCTTTTAACTGATTTATTTCACTTGTTATATTAGTGTTTTGCTTATTTAGCTCTATATTCTTTTCTTCTATCTCAGCTATTGTATTTTTTAGCTCTGAACTTACTACCTTTAATTTAGTTAGTTCTTCAGATTGCAATGCTTTTTGACTTTTTATAGTGGCGTTTTCCTTATTCAGCTCGATGTTATCTTCTTCTACCTCGATTATTGTGTTTTCAAGCTTTGTATTTGCTGCCTTTAATTTAGTGATTTCTTCAGATTGTAAAGCTTTTGTTCCAGATTTTATTTCATTAAGTTTTAAATTATTTTCTTCTAGTATCTGTATCTTTCTATTTAGATCCTCAATGTTAGAGTTTACACTCTCATTATCTTTGTTGGTGTAGTCAGCTGTAATTTCCTTTGCTCCCTTAATATTCAGATAATAATAAGCAACTCTAGCTTTTGTTCCAGCACTAATTATCAAGCCAAATGATCCTGAAATAAGGTCAGGGACAAAGAAAGTTGTTAGGTATTCACTATTTGTATAGATATCATAAATATTTTTTTCTGATCTAATCTCAATAAAATTATGTTCATCAATTCCATTGATTAATTTACTTTTAACCCAGCCTTCATCTTTAGATTTTCCACTTAATGCTTGGTACGAATTACCTATTAATTGCTTTATCCGGTATTCTCCTTTTTTATTTATCTCAAAAATAATAGCACCCTTCCCGTCTTGTTGAGCTTTTAGTATAATACCAATGCTTGATTTTTTGTTTTCAGAAGGACCAAGTCTTAAAGATGTTTTTAGAATAAAATCAGATGCTAATGAGTTATTTGCAATAATAGCATATTCACTCTCATTACTATTTCTGCTTAGTAGATAATCTCCTTTATCTAATATAAAGTAATTGTCTGTAGTAGTTACAATCTTAAAATATTCACCCTCTTGATTAAAATCTTCATGTATAAAATCTTTATTAAAAGAGTCAGATGATATTTGTTGTGCAGTAAGAAGATTGCAGGAAAAAATAAATATTAGTGGAGTTAAGATAAAATGTTTCATTGTTTGTTTTTTTCTAATTGTGGCAAATTTACAAATTATGTGTTTAACATCTCATATAAAAAGATAACTTTGCAAACATGAAAAAAATATCTTTAATAGCTGCTATTTTTGGTCTTGTACTCACTTCATGTGAAACAGATTTTGAGATTAATGCAGATTGGAAAGAAACGACTATTGTTTATGGGCTTCTGGATGCAAGTAAAGATACGCAATACGTAAAAATTAATAGAGCATTTTTATGTGAATGTTCAGCTGAAAAGATAGCAGAGGAGTATGCGGATTCTATTAATGTTGATCCAAATGATTTAGAGGTGAAATTACATAAGATTAAACTTGGTGATACTTTAATGTCAATAACTCTTGAGGATACCTTATTAGATAAAGAAGATGGTGATTTTGCTAGTGATAAGAATATTATTTTCTGGGCTGCTCATGATTCTATTTCTAACTTTTTAAATGATGATTGCCAGTACGCCCTTACTATTAATAATAAGAATTCAGGCAATCAAGTTAGTTCAAATACTGAAATTATAGATGGCTTTAGTTTTAGGACTTTTAATGAAAATTATCCATTGGGTTTTTATAATCCTTTTGTTCAAGATAGTCTACAGTTTCAAGACAAAACTGTAGATTGGTATAAGTCTGATAATGGAGAGATTTATCAATTAGATCTTAAATTTTATTATACTGAGAATGGTGTTTTAAAAAGTTTAGTTTGGAAACAGCCTTTAGTTTCTTATACTGGGATTTCTATGCAAAGAACATTGGAATCACCAAAGTTTTTTAGTTTCTTAAGAAATAATCTAAATGCTGATAATGATGATCTAATAAGAATGTTTGTTTCTATAGATTTGATAATGACTGTAGGAAGTGAAGATTTACATACTTATGTAAGAGTTAATGAGCCTATAACTGGAATTGTTCAGGAAAGACCTGTATTTACAAATATCAATAATGGTATTGGTGTGTTTGCTTCAAGATATGTATATACTAAGAATAATATGACTTTAACTCAATGCACTCGTAAATATTTAATCGATGAATTAGATAGGGGTTTTGTTGAGAATCCATTATTAGAGCTGATTAATTGTAATCCATAATTTTTTATAATCTGACACTCTGTCAGTGCTTTTTTTATTTATTATAGTAGTAATTCTTTTTATATGACATTTTTGTCGTGCAATTTGTTTTGGCACTATAATTGCAAGTATTAATTATTACAAAATGAATTATTAAATTTTAAAACATATATAAAATGAGTAAAATTATTGGAATCGATTTAGGAACAACAAATTCATGTGTTTCTGTAATGGAAGGGAATGAGCCAGTGGTTATTCCAAATGCTGAGGGAGCTAGAACTACCCCGTCTATAGTCGCTTTTATTGAAGGAGGAGAACGTAAAGTTGGAGACAGTGCAAAGCGTCAAGCAATTACTAATCCTACAAAGACGATAGCATCTATTAAAAGATTTATGGGTGAGAGTTTTTCTGCTATGTCGAAGGAAATAAAAAATGTTTCTTACAAAGTAGTTAAGGGTGACAACAATACCCCTAGAGTTGATATTGATGGTAGATTATATACTCCTCAGGAGATATCAGCAATGGTTCTTCAGAAAATGAAAAAGACTGCAGAGGATTATTTAGGAACTTCAGTGTCACAAGCAGTGATCACTGTTCCGGCATATTTTAACGATGCACAAAGACAAGCTACAAAAGAAGCTGGTGAGGTTGCAGGATTAAAAGTTGAAAGAATTATTAATGAGCCTACTGCAGCTGCACTTGCATATGGTTTAGATAAATCAGATGAGGACAGAACGATTGCTGTATTTGATTTAGGTGGTGGTACGTTTGACATCTCAATATTAGAGCTTGGAGATGGAGTATTTGAGGTGAAGTCAACTAATGGAGATACCCATTTAGGTGGAGATGATTTTGATCAAGTAATTATTGATTGGTTGGCAGAAGAATTTAAAAAAGATGAGAAGATAGACTTAAGGGACGATCCTATGGCTTTACAAAGATTAAAAGAGGCTGCTGAGAAAGCAAAGGTTGAGCTCTCATCTTCAACCCAAACAGAGATTAATTTACCATATGTAACTGCTACTGCTTCAGGTCCAAAACACCTTGTAAGAACGTTGACAAGAGCTCAATTTGAGCAATTAGCTGATAAGCTAATTCAAGCTACAATTACTCCTTGTAAGTCTGCTATGAAAGATGCGGGAATGAAAAAGGAAGATATTGATGAAGTTATCTTGGTAGGTGGTTCAACAAGAATACCTGCGATACAGGAAGTCGTAGAAAAGTACTTTGGAAAATCTCCCTCAAAAGGAGTAAATCCTGATGAAGTTGTAGCTGTAGGAGCTGCTATTCAAGGAGGTGTACTAACTGGTGATGTGACTGATGTATTACTTTTAGATGTAACTCCACTTTCATTAGGAATTGAGACTATGGGAGGTGTTTTAACAAAATTAATTGAAGCAAATACTACTATCCCAACTAAGAAATCTGAAGTTTTCTCA
>MDSW01156830.1_pt1 | contig 18553 bp, 16 predicted proteins | sample 811171 | NCBI WGS metagenome assembly MDSW01 (sample SAMN05326641, study PRJNA326480) | marine metagenome | isolation source: seawater | place: Atlantic Ocean: North West | collected 2012 | reverse complement strand
GTATCGGAGGTAATCCAAAATGTCTGATAAAAAATACTTTGTTCTCATGGAGAACGGAAAAGATACGAGCCAGGTTTTTGCAAGCAAACAACCCCGTGGCGCAGCTCTCAAAGCTGCAACCCGCGGACATACGAACATACGCCTACGTGAGCGTGGCACCAAGCGTGTCCACGTCTTCACAGGCAGCATTAGCATGGTTCCTAAGCCAGCTAATGGACCTGCTTGGCTTCCTGACCAGATCAAGAAGGCCAACGTCAAGAAGTCCGGAATCGAACACCTTTGATTCCATAACAACTTGGTTGTCTGCTTTTCAAATTTGAATTTTCAAGTTTGTCCCCGCAAGGGTCGCCGCTTCATCTCCCTCCTCGGAGGGATTTGAAGCTCATACTCCTTTCTTTACTGGCCATTCCGCAATCCATAGCGATAGCCAAATCATTGCTATTTGTACTACTGCACGGAACATGTGTTGAAGAGTGGAAAGATTTGTCTCTCCAATCGAGATATCATTGATCCACATGTTCAGGTTTGCCCAATAGACCAGAAGGAGAAAAACACCTGTTGAAAATCCAGCCCTCCTCCTTGAGACGGGAACAATCATTCCAAATCCCAGAATGATTTCGACAAGCCCGCTTATGTAGACCCAGAATTCGGGAACGCCGAGCAGTTCTGGAACAATAGGAGTAAAAAAAGCAGTATTGGTGAAATGTTGAATTCCGACCCAAATGAATGCAGTTCCGAACCCAAGAGCAGAGAAGAATCGTACTTTTTCCAAAGTCAGCGCCAAATCATCGCCTCAGTAGCGGACTTTTTGGCGAGTAAGGGTACGCCAAATGCGTTGTAATGGGTCGTAATAACGGTCTACAACTCGTTCTTTAAGTTGAATAATTGCATCATCTGTAATCTGAATACCTGCAGGACAAACTTCAGTACAGCATCGAGTAATATTACAATATTCAATTCCAAAATCCTTTTTGATTTCAGGAATACGGTCTTCACTGTCCATTGGATGCATTTCATATTGAGCAAGTCGAACTAAATTTCGAGGACCTGCGAATTCGTCAAACAAAGCATGGTCTCGAAGCACGTGGCACGTATTGACGCAAAGGAAACATTCGATGCATTCACGGAATTGCTGTACTCGCTCTGCTTCCATTTGGTTGAATTCCCAATTCATTTCATCCGGGCCATTGATTGGTTTAATTTTCTGAGCCACCTCGTAATTCCAAGAAACATCGGTTACCAAATCTTTGACATGAGGGAATGCTTTCATCGGACGAATCTCAATAGGTTGGCCTTTCGGAGTTTCTGCGACGACATCACTCATTCGTGTCATGCACATCAAACGTGGTCGTCCATTAATTTCTGCAGAACATGAACCGCATTTCCCAGCTTTACAATTCCAACGAACAGCCAAATCTGGTTGTTGTTCATGCTGGATGCGGTGGACACAATCAAGGACAACCATGCCTTCATCTAATTCAATACTGAATTCTTCAAGAGATGCCTCGTCGCCTTCTCCTCGAAGTATTTTGAAATCTTGCTTCTTACCTTTGAGTGTCATTATTGCCCACCTCCTGCTTGTTCTGCTGCACGTTCGGCAATCATTGCCTTCACTTCTTTAATCGCATCTTTGAGGTCTGAACGTATTTCTTCAACAGGCTCTTGGCGTATTTTTATTTCGCCACCCTCCATGTATACGATATTGAGAATTTTACCCCATTCTTCAGTTTCACCAGGGAAATCATCACGGGTATGTCCTCCGCGACTCTCTTCTCGAGTGAGGGCAGCAAGTGTTGCAGCAATCGAAACATCTACCATGTTTTTGAGGTCCAATGCTTGATGCCATCCAGAATTATATTTGCGGGAGGTTCCAGGGAAACACAAAGACTGACGCTCATTGAATGCTTTCAAGTCCTCTACCGCTTCTTCCATTTCTTCCTTTGTTCGAATAATTCCAACTTTTGCTTGCATCATATCACGCATTTCATCATAGATGAGACCAGGATTTTCTCCACCCTCTCTTTGAAGTGGTGCCAACATTATTTCAATTGCTGATTGGACTTGAGCATCATCGATACTTGGTTGGGCAAGGTCTTTTGCTCGCTTTGAAGCGAATTCGCCTGCACGCTTTCCGAATGTAATGAGGTCGGATAAAGAATTGCCACCAAGTCGGTTTGCTCCATGCAGACCCGAAGCAACTTCTCCACAAGCATACAAGCCAGGGACATTACTTTCTTGAGTTTCAGCATCGACACGAACACCACCCATCACATAGTGAGCAGTTGGCCCAACTTCCATTGGTTCTTTGGAGATGTCAACACCGGCCAATTCCTTAAATTGGTGGTGCATCGAAGGAAGTTTCTTGAGAATCGCTTCTTCTCCACGATGTGAAATGTCTAGGAATGCTCCCCCGTGTGGACTACCTCTGCCTGCCTTAACTTCGCTATTGATTGCCTTTGCAACAACGTCTCGTGTGAGTAATTCAGGAGGTCGCCGAACAGTAGCGAGTTTACCTGAAACAACTTCTTCGACCCATTGGTCTGATTCTTCGATTGTTTCAGCATGGTCTCCGGCAAACATTTCTGGCACGTAATTGAACATGAAACGCTCACCTTCTGAATTGGTTAATCTTCCACCTTCTCCTCGAACACCTTCGGTGACTAATATCCCTCGTACAGAGGGCGGCCATACCATTCCGGTGGGGTGGAATTGAACAAATTCCATGTCGCGTAATTCAGCACCTGCCCAAAGAGCAAGAGCATGACCATCGCCAGTATATTCCCAAGAACCAGAACACACCGACCAACATCGAGTAATTCCACCCGTCGCAAGGATAACTGATTTACCGGAGAAAGCATGGAAATCACCATCGACACGAGTATAAGCAACGCATCCAGTGACTCGGTCTCCTTCTTTGAGTAGATGTCGAACAGTGTATTCCATGAAGATGTCAATACCTTCATGAATTCCTCTTTCTTGCAATGTGCGGATAAGTTCCAATCCTGTAGCGTCTCCTACGTGAGCAAGTCGAGGAAATGTATGTCCTCCAAAATTTCGTTGATTGATTTTGTTTTCAGTTGTACGGTCAAATACAGCCCCCCATTGTTCAAGTTCACGAACACGGTCAGGTGCTTCTTTGGCATGGAGTTCTGCCATTTTCCAGTTTGCCAGCCACTTACTTCCCTTCATGGTGTCATGGAAATGAACTTTCCATCCATCGCGAGGGTCAGCATTTTGCAATGCAGCCGCACAACCGCCTTCAGCCATCACAGTGTGTGCTTTTCCAAGCAAAGATTTGGTGATGATTGCAGTTTTAGCACCGCTGCGAGCCGCTTCAATGGCAGCACGAAGTCCAGCGCCACCAGCGCCAATCACAATAACGTCGTATTCGTGTTTTGTAAAATCTTCAGCCATCTCATCACCTCAAATTACAAACAGCACCATATCGCTCAAATATCCTTCTTTCACAGCCAAAACCCAAAGGTCTCCAAAGAAGACAAAGATAAGTGAGGTCCAAAACCAGAAACCATGGGAACGGTTCAAGCCGCTGAGCCGTCCAAAAATTTTCCCACGCAACTTACTGATTCCAGTTACCCACCGGTCTAAAGAACCACCAGCAAGGTGTCTGAGTGCGTGACAGGAGGTGACATACATTGTCAAAAGAAATGCTTCTACACCCATCACGAATGTTCCAAGAGACATACCATATCCATCATCAAAGTGAAGGGTATGCGTAACATCCCACCATTTGATAGCAAGAATAATCATAGCGGCATAAAGGAAATAACGATGAAGGTTGTTCATGATAAATAATCGCTTTTCACCCTTGTAACCGAGTTTTTTGTTTATATCTGGTTCATCAACCCAACAAGCGGTAGGGCTTGCAAAGAAAGTTCGGTAATAGACGCGTCGCATGTAGTAGCATGTACCCCGGAACCCAAATGGGATCCAAAGAACCAATACAGCTGCATTGACCCAAGAAGGGTGCTTCCATTCATTCAATCCAAAGAGATTCCATTCCAGAACATTTGGAGAAAAGATTGGCGACATGACGGTACTGCCTTCGAGTTCGTATGAAATCGATTCAGGATACAGGAAAAGTCTCCACGCGGTATAGAGCATTGCAGCGGTTAATCCCAATCCCATCGCTATTGGTTGATTGAGCCAATTATCGATACGATTTGTACGCCCCAGTCCGTTAAGAACTGGAAGTTTTATCCCTTCACCCATGGATTTCACCAACAACCACACGGGCTGCTATTTCCATGGACTCGACCAAGGTCTTTGAGGTTCACTCTTGAACCCCCTGTTGTTCAAAAAACGAGAATCCATCGTCAAAGACTGTATCATTCGCCCAATAAGTCTTCGATTGCCAAGCAAGAACGCCGTTTTCTGCAATAACTTGAAGAGTTGGCGTTCCGGGATTTCCAAATGCTGAAAAGAGTGACGTACCGGTGTTTTCACCTGTTGAAAAATCATGCACTTGAGTCTCCAATGTCGGTGTAATGATTTTCCAAGGAGTATAATGGTCGGATTGGTTGCTGTTTCCAAACACATTCAACATCTCCTCCTTTGATTCAAATTCACCCCATCGGTGAACGCTGATGAGAGTCATATTGGAATCCTCGAAGGTTCCATTCTCCATTTTTTCTCGAAGTAAGTCGGTCCAGTCGTGACATCCTGTGCATCCCGCCCCAATCCAAAGAAGCATAACTGGCCCATCTTGCAATTCCTGTTTCAAATCAAACATCGCTCCACCATCCTCGGTTCTGTCCAGAGTTTGAGAACTGAAAGTCAGTTCAAAAGGAATTGACTTTTCCTCAACAGCAGAATCCATGCCCACTGTTTGTAAATCAATACAACCAGGCGTAAGAAGAATGATGATTGTGAACACAAAAGCGAGTTTACGCAACATTGCCATCACCGGATACGATGCTCTTTGCCTTTACTGGCACAGATTTTCGTGGTTTAACCTTAGGTCGTCGAACATCCTTGAACCAAGAATCTACACCGTTCCAATCTGCACGTATTCCAAGGTCGGCAAGTAGGAGTTTGCTGCTAATTCGTGCACTTTCAAAGATAGTGGGCAGTCCACTTCCCGGATGAGTTCCGCCGCCGACAATATACAGGTTATTGGCTTCTTCAAATCGATTTTGAGGTCTTCGCCAAAGCATCTGTTTGAGGTCATGCGTTAGATTGAAAACGGCTCCACGATAGATGTCGGAAGCCCCCCAATCATCAGGGGTAACGATGGTCTCAGACACAATATGGTCTGCGACATCGTCGTATCCAAGTTTGGCGAGTTGCTTGATAATCAGTTCACGATAATCATCTTTGATGTCATCCCAAACAATCGAATCATGTGTGTTCGGAACTGGGACAAGCACATACACCGTTGAATGACCTTCTGGTGCTAGGCTGTCATCGGTAATGCTGGCATTTTGAACATAGACCGAGGGGTCATCCCATGTCATCCGATGATTGGTGATGTCTTCGAGATTCTTCTCGTAAGAAGATGAAGCATATATCTGGTGATGTGGCAAATCATATTGTTTGTCAACGCCCAAGTAGAGCATAAATGTCGAGCAAGAATATCCCTTTTTCTCAAGTTTCTTATTTGACCATTTTTTCCTCTTTTCATCGGGGACAAGTGTAGTCATAGCATGGGCGAAGTCGGCATTAACGACGACTTTATCAGCATGAATCTCTTTTCCTTCAATTCGAACTCCAGTAACTGTTTTACCTTCATAAATCAGTGATTTAACTGGAGTATCACATCGGATATCGACACCCATCTCTCGGGCGATTTCACCCATTCGAGCAGTTATACTTCCGAGTCCACCCTTTGCATGAAAGATGCCATGCTCATATTCTAAAAATGAAAGAATGGTGAACAGCGAAGGAGCATGGAACGGACTCATTCCCAAATATTTTGTTTGAAAGGACATAGCCAGACGTATACGTTCATCATCGAAGTGTTTACCCAAATCCCCAGCTACGCTGGCCCATGGTTTCAATACGGTTGCAACGCGAATAGCACGCTTTGACATGACGTTAAGAGGGCTGGTCCAAGGCGTTTGCAAGCATTGTTTGGAAAGTTCGAGTTTCTTTCGGTTTTGTTTGACATAATTTTTGAAACCGTTTGCATTTTTCTCTCCAGCCAGTTCGCGAATACTGTCGGTCATTTGTTCGAGATTGCTTGTTGCATCAATATGGCCTCCGGCTCCAAAGACCAATCGATACATTGGGTCAAGTGGCATTAAACCGAGTTCTTTATGAGCATCGAGGCCAATTGCTTGGAAGATTTCTTCGATGACTTCAGGGTAATGGAAAAATGTTGGCCCTCGGTCAAATGTGTATCCATCCTTGTGAACGAGTTTTGTTCTTCCTCCAACTTGGCTTTCCTTCTCTAAAACCGTAACATCTACACCGGAATGGGCGAGCAGTAGGGCACTTGCTAGGCCACCTGGGCCAGAGCCAACAATGATTGCTGTAGGTTTAATCGTTTGAGACATGTACTAAACTCCGAGATTAGACATATAAATAACCGTTTAGGTCCTTGGAATTTATGAGAAAAATTTTACTTGGATTTACTGCTCACATACTTTCTTCTCATCAATCAATAAGCATGATAAGTGGCCCCATAGTGGACTGGACACAGCCTTAGGCTGGACAGTGATATCATGGCTGATTGGAGTTCGAAGAATCCCTATATGACTAAAATTACCGAGAATTATATTCTCAACGGTGAGGGCTCCCGTAAGGAAACTCGACATATTGTATTCGAACTTGGAGATTCAGGTCTTGAGTACAAAGTAGGGGACGCACTAGGAGTTGTATCGGAAAACCCACCTCACATCGTCGATGAGCTTCTTGAAATTCAAGGATGGGACCGTGACCAAGTGGTTGAAACACACAATGGCGAACGGGACCTTTACACAGCACTCAAAAAAGATTTTGAAGTGCATATGGCCAATAAAAAATTTGTTCAATCCCTTGCAGGTAAGGTCGTTTCTACCGGCATGAAAATTTCATTGAAGATTGTTGCACGCAGCCGTCGTGATGATGCGTGGGAGTCTTCAGAAACTTCGCCTCTACCGCCTGGTCTTGCATCGAGTAAATCATCCGATGCTCCTGCTGCAAAAGTCGAAGCATTAGTCGGGGATGAGAAAGCAGTTGAGGATTATCTTTGGACACGTGATTACATCGACATCATGCGTGAATTCAATGTCAAATATTCACCGGAAGAGTTCTTTGAACTTGCTTCAAGACTCAAACCCCGTTTGTATTCGATTGCATCTTCACATGATGCTCATCCAGGTTTTGTTGAACTGACTGTTGGAATTGTCCGATTTGAATATCATGACCGGCCTCGAGGTGGATTGTGCACACTCTATATGGCTGATGAGATTGATACCAGCGGCCAACCAATTGGCGTCTTTATGTCTCCGACCAAATCGTTTATTCTTCCTCAAGACAAAGATATTGACATCATTATGGTCGGTCCAGGAACTGGTATTGCCCCTTTCCGTGCATTCATGGAACAGCGAGTTTTTGACGGTGGTAAAGGGCGAAACTGGTTGTTCTTTGGCGACCAATCGTCAAAAACTGAATTCTATTACAAGGAACAAATCGAAGGCTGGATGGATACTGGCGATCTGTACCGTTTCACGACTGCTTGGTCACGAGACCAAAAAGAGAAAATCTATGTTCAACACCGCCTCAAAGAACACGGTGAAGAGATTTGGCAATGGTTCGAGAACGGTGCTTACTTCTACATCTGTGGCGACAAAACCTACATGGCAAAAGATGTTCACCGAGCGTTGATCGAAATTGCAATGGAGCATGGTGGAATGTCCGAAGACGATGCAACTCACTTCATTGGAACAACAATGATGCGTGAAGAGAAGCGTTACTTGCGCGACGTCTACTGATGCTTTGCTTTGTCAAAATAAAAAAGGCCCCCATTCCCTCCAAAGAAGGAATAGGGGCGGCTCTCCAAACCACTCGGGTTTGGTGTTATTACTTCAAAGAGAAACTTGGTTTCACTCTGCGCTTGCGTCTTCGGCTTCGCCAGAGATCATTTCATCAATCTTGACACCGACTAAAGCACCAATACCAACAAAGAGACCATCGCAAATCCAGTTGACCAAAGTATCTGCGATACCTTCGCCAGCACTTGCAAGAGATGCACCCATTTCATGAGCACCGGTGAGCATCATTGCACCACCAAGAGCCATGAGTCCGAAAGCAGAAGCCCACTCGGATTCACATCGAGTGTGGACTTGCCACCAAACTGCACCAGCAGCAATCATTCCAACGACACCCCAGAGGTTGTCAGCAATGTCTGGAATCCACATTTCTGTGGCAGCCCAGCCGGTTTCAATTCCGCCAGCTTCAGTAGCAAGAATGATTGCGAGCAATGCTCCAATCGCTTGCATAACTAAACGCATACCGTTTGCCATCCAATTTCCTTCAGTGTCTGATAGGTCGCCTGTCATCATGTGACTCCAGGTTACAACAGGTAGCAGGTGAGCACCGTTAAACGCCATCCAAGCAACTGCTAGAGCAGCAGCGCCTGTCAATGTGCCTAGTCCCATCCCAAAAACTACCCAAGAGAGCATGAATGCTCCCCCAAGTTCAGCCATATTTTCTTTCATATTCATTTCCATATTTTTTCCCCCTCCTAAGAGTTAACTGATACTTTATTTACATACTATATAACTCGCGAGGGGTGCAAAACCGCGATTAAAGGCTTTTTTGAGGGTTTTTCTGGAAGCCGGTGTTGCTGAGAACACCTAAATTTTCATTCGAAAAAGAACAGTGTATGCCTTTTACAAGTCTTTGAGGTGAATCACTCGAGCCCTTCTTCAGGCAAAGGAACACTCGATACAGGTACTCCTTTTTCGATAGCCCGTTCTTCCATGCGCTTTGTCCAGACGGAATCTGGACCAGGGAAGGAAAGCATGTGGGTTGCTTTTGCAAGCATCGTCCGAGCCAAAGTTGCAACCGCCTCTGGCCGTCCTGAGTCGTGTGCAGATTTGGGACGTGGTGCGTTCCAAGCTTCGCTGAATACGGCGAGTTGTATGTTGTTATTGTTGGCCCATCTTTCAGCAAGATAGTCAACACCACTTGCTCCACCAAGAATAATGAGGTCGGGATAAGCATTGGCTTCCACCCAATGTTCAAGTTGCTCTTCAAGCCATGCGTAATCATAAAATTTAGAATTTCCACAAATAATCAAATTCACAATCTGTCCATCTCGATTCAAATCAATTCCGGCGAGTCGGTCGAGGGCCTCTGCTCCGGTCTGCTGTTTCCGCGTCATGTGTTACCATCGCTATCATATGCTATCAAAGTTGCGTATTTTTTCTAGAAAAAGAACACAATTTCTATATTTTTCACCGTTTAATGTCAATTTAAGTCGATAATTTGTGAATTCGGCGAAGAACAAATCTATCTCGAAGAAGGACTTTTCACTTGAATTGAACCGTTGGCATCATAGAGTAATTGCTCTTCGACTCAGTTATGGCATTCAAACGTGTACTCATTGCCAACCGCGGTGAAATCGCTCTACGTATTCTTCGAACCCTTCGAGATATGGGTATTGAAGCGGCCATCATTCATGGTCGTGAAGACCGATTATCGCTTCCTGTTCGTTTTGCTGATGTGGCTTATGCCAACTATAAACAGAATCCATTGGACACATATCTGGATATCGAATCAGTGATCCAAGCGGCAAAAGACATGGGTTGTGATGCAGTTCATCCAGGCTATGGTTTTCTTGCTGAAAATGCTACCTTTGTCCGTCGATTAAAAGAAGAAGGTATCACTTTTATTGGACCATCTGCCGATGTCATCACCCTTCTTGGAGATAAAATCGAAGCGAGAGCAGCGATGGAGGCTGCGGGTTTACCGACGGCCAAAGGTTCCTCAGAATCGATTTCAGATGCAGAAGTGGCATCTGCTTTAGCGGAGGAAATCGGTTATCCAGTCATCATCAAAGCAGCAGCGGGCGGCGGCGGAATTGGAATGCAGATTGTTGAAAAATCCGATGAATTTGAGAATGCTTTGAAACTCTGTCAATCTCGTGCTCGGTCTGCTTTTGGTGATGAGCGAGTCTTTGTCGAGAAGTATATTCAAGGTGCTCAGCACGTTGAATTTCAAGTTCTTGGAGACGGAAAGAAGGCTATTCATTTCGGTGAACGATTTTGTTCAATCCAACGTCGACATCAAAAATTGGTTGAGGAAGGTCCTTGGCTTTCTGATGAAAAGCGCGAAGAAATCGGAGCATTGGTCTGTAAAGGGGCAGAATCTGTAGGTTACAAAGGATTGGCAACCTTTGAATTTTTACGCGATGCAAACGGTGATTTTTACTTCCTTGAAGTTAATCCTCGAGTTCAAGTTGAACACACAGTTACCGAATTAATCACTGGTTATAATTTAGTTGAACTCGGTATTCGAGTCGCTCAAGGAGAGCCTTTGCCTCTTTCGCAGGAAGACATTGTTTGGCGAGGGCATGCAATTCAATGCCGTCTCAACGCTGAAGACCCACGCCAATTTATTCCAAGCCCGGGCCGACTTTGGGAATGTCATTTCCCTTCCGGATACGGAATTCGAGTCGATACACATGCTTACCCAGGATACGAAATGCCAGGTTGTTTTGATTCCCTTCTTGCTAAATTACTCGTTTGGGGTAAAGACCGAGAAGATGCAGTAAAGCGTATGCGTACCGCTTTGGATGAAACGGTCATTTCAGGTGTTGAACATTTGATTCCACTTCATCGAAGGATAATGGATGAAGAAGATTTCCTTGCACGAAACATCACCATTCAATACATCGACATGCACCAAGAACTTCTCGGCTGAGCACTTCGATGTAACGAAAGGGAGAAGTAGGCTCTACTATTGGCCGTGCCATGGATGTATTAATCGTCGGTAGTATCGCTTACGACAGTGTTGTTTCTCCGATTGGCCATGTAAATGATGCATTGGGTGGTTCGGCGACCTATGCCGGTTTGGCTTGTTCGTTTCATTCAAAGCGGCTCTCACTTGGTAATGTTGGGCTCGTTGGCGTTGTCGGTGAGGATTTCGCTGCAAAAGACCGAACGCTCTTGGCTGATTGCGGATTAGATTTGAGCGGAATTGAAACTGCTGAAGGAGAAACATTTCGCTGGGCAGGTTCCTATCATGGGACAATGGCTGAAGCACAAACCCATGAAACGCAACTCAATGTGTTTGAACATTTTGAGCCAAAGGTTCCAAGTTCACATCAATCGCCTCAAATTACTTTTTGTGCAAACCTTCACCCTGCTCTCCAGTCGAGCGTCCTCCAACAAGCAAAACCCCAGCGTCTTTCGATGCTGGACTCAATGAATTTGTGGATTGACATTGCACGGGAATCCTTGATTGAAGTGATGCAAAAAGTCGACCTTGTCATTATCAATGATGGTGAAGTTCGAATGTTAGCTGATGATGAAAACCTCATTCGTGCAGCGAGGAAAGTCATCGAAATGATTGGGGTTCAAACCCTTGTAGTAAAACGAGGCGAGCATGGTGTCATCGCTTTCCATGGCAACGATATTCTTTCTCTTCCAGCATACCCTACTGAACATGTGGTCGACCCTACAGGATGCGGTGATACATTCGCAGGTTCGATTGCTGCACACCTCGCATCAGGTTCTGGTGCGTTGAGTCGAGATGAGTTGCGCCAAGCTTTACTGGCAGCAACAGTGAGTGCAAGTTTCACACTCGAATCCTTTGGTACCGATGGCCTGCATTCGATGACAGAAGTTCAATTCAATGAACGCCTTCTTCAGTTTCAGAACATGCTCAACTGATCAGATGTCGAGACGGGGCAATCCTGCCTTTCCAGCATGCTCAGCATGATGCGTTTTACTGTCTTTCAAATCATCGAAAGAAATGTCATCAAGCACAGGTAAAGGTTGTTGAATACTCTCAAGTGATTCTTGTTCAATGATCGTTTGACGTTCAATCATATGAGCGAGCATTGGTTCGATTTCATGGTCGGGTAAATCGCCACCGCGACTTATTCCTAAATTTCGAATGGATTCAATGGCTTCTGATTGATGATTTTGAGCCGAACGTTGTCGAAGTTCTTGCGTTGAAGTTGAACCTGAATTTTGACGGTTGGCTGAGCGACCGACCAACAATCGAGTTGCGAACCCAGTTGCTCCTTCAATCATTTGAGCGGCAGCCGGTGCAACAAATTCTCTAATTCGAGTAACCTGCCCGTGTGAAGTACGAGTTTTTGGCCGGAGGCGTGAGTTAGACCGAACACTTTCTTTTGGACGCAAACGACTGTTTCCCTGTTGGACTTTAGTGTTCTTTGGTTCAGGAATTATAGGAATCGCAGGGGTTTCTCGACGTGCTTTTTCGATGAGGGAAGTTTGTTCGATTTCAGCCTGTGGAAGGACAGCGTCTGGAGAGCGGAAAGCCTCCATATTTGTGTGCGTTTGTAAATCTCCATTCATTGGTAATTGATGTCCAGGGACGTGAGCACCTTCTTTACCAACAAAACTCGGCATGTATGTGAATGGTGTTTCTGTAGGTTGAGGTGTTTGATACTCTTGTGGGACTTCGACATTGGATGCCTGCATGATCTGTTGATAAGACGGTGCAGGTGATTGTACAGGGTAGGCAGGTTGAGGTGCCTGAGGGTGAGCTACAAATTGATGCTGAACTTGATTTTGATGTACATTCTGGGGGGGTGCTCTTGCGAGAGAACCTCGGCGGTCGTGTGCATTTGCAATTCCACGTTGCAGAAGCCCATGCTCCACAGTTGGACGAATCGGTTCTTCAACGGTTTCTTCACCATGCATCCACGCAGCGATGGTATGTTCTTCTTCACCAAAGTCTAAATCGATGCCTTCTGCAAAAATATGGGTTGATTCGAAGGATTCAACTGGTTCTTGCTCTACAGATTCCGCGTCTAAAAAGGATAAAATGGAAGGTGAAGACTTCAAATGAACCGGTTTCACCGGGACTTCATGCAGATTTTGTAATGTTGAACGAGGATAGGCCAAGTCTCGGTCGAGAATATCAAGTCCAATTCTTGCTTCTTCAAGACCCATGCCACTTTCAAGTCGCTTGAGTAATGTGGATAATCGCATTAATGATGCATCATTGCCAGTAAGTGTGTGGCAACCCCCCGCTTCTGTATCCAACGTAAGTGTTGGTTTTCGTGTTCCAAACCATCCAACAATCATGGCTAACCCCAATATTGCAGTTACTATTTGCAACATGTCTGGAATGAATATGTTCTTGGCAACATGAATCAGTCCACAACCCAACAAGGCATAGAAAAAAGAAATCAGGCGTGTATGATGGTGATGGACCCGTGAAATTTCCGAGAGGCGCAAATCCAAACCATGCCCGCTTCGCGTTTCAAGGCAAAGCATACGCTCATCGACTGAGGTTCGAACTTTACCTGAGCCTGCTAAGTGCAACCCTCTGAAGACTTCGTAGTCTTCTGCACTTGCAGGACCTTCCTCCTGTTCTATAATGCGCATCCCAGCGCGCAAACCAACTGTGCTGGGTTATCAAACCACCGATTGTTCAACGCATTCCGGCGACGATAACGCGCCCCTTTTTTCCACGCCGACCCTCATTTGGAAAGTGTAAGAATAGCATTTCCCATTATACGGGGTTTTGAATCTAATTGAGCGATGAGTGTAGCCTCGGGATTTTCTCTTCGAATAAACAAAGGAGAATCCCACACAACTTCCATTTCATCTCCATTTACTGCACCGACTCTACCGACGACAAATTGCAAATCAACGCTAGCGTGAACGACATCTCCCTCTACAAGAACTCGCTTTTGGAATGGAGAGCGATTCAATTTCATTGTTGATTGATTGTGTGAGATAACGGCAAGAGGGATACTGGTATTGGTTTTTTTATCCTCAATTGCAGGGCGAACCAGAAGAGTTCCACTGCCCAGGTGTTCTTCTTTGGCATTTCGCAAGGCAAGTCCAACGCGGTCTCCAGCCACAGCCGCAGCCACATCATCATCCATCACTTGGAGGGATTTCGCGTTCCCTGTTCCGTTTGCAGGAAGCAAAACCAAGTCATCATGCACATTGACTGTTCCTGATTGAACATAACCGATGGCAACTAAACCAATTCCTTTGACATTGAAATATTGGTCGATAGGAATCACCAAAGGGGCTGCTGCATTTGCCATTAAAATTTCAGAAATTTCATCCATGAATTGATAGAGTGTATTTCGCAACTGGATTCCATCATTTGTACCAAATATCCAATCTCCTAAACCCGCTTGTTGAAACAACATCTTGACTTGTTCTTCATCGACCCATTCACCCTGTGGAGCATTGATTACAGCAATTCCTTTGGAAATGTTCGCACTTGCGAAAGCGACGAGAGATTCTCCAAAGGTGGCATCAATGCCAGTGATCTCAATGATACCGACGCGTGCGGCAGAAAGGGCATTCAAAAATGGGCGAAGTCGTTCAGGGTATTTCGCAGGGCGAATGATGGAAAGAATACGGGGGCCGTCTTGACCTGTTTCTTTGTGAACATAGGTATGGACATCTCTTTGGTCGGTTGCTTTGGCAATTTCGCGTGCCAATTCATCGGTTCCAATCATGGCGATATTGAGGACAGGCATGTCTCGTCCACCAAAGTGGGCCACATGAAGGTAGGGGTAATTCACTTGTTGCGTTTTGCTAACATCTGGTCGCGAATCTTTTTTGCGTGGTCCCAATCTTCCTGTTCTTCATCCATTTCAACTACAAATTGAGGTATAGGAATGGGCCGCATCATTGAGTCAATGGCGACAAAAAAGAAAAACCCTTCACAAATTTTCTTCTTTTCCCAATTCGCTTTGTTGATAGCAACTGCAGTGACCTTTGTGCATGCAGTATGGCTACTTGTAAAAACGACTTTTCCAGAAACTTCGAGCAAATCGCCCTGCCGTGCTGGAGCAATGAAGGTCAAAGCATCGATGGATATTGTGACAAATTCACGATGGGCAAATTTAGCGCAAGCGATTCCACCTGCTTTATCCATGATTGAGAGTAATTTTCCACCGAACAATGTATCGTATGCATTTGTATCGCCAGGAAATACATGTTCAATGAGCGTCGCAGGCTCTTTCGAATAAGGTTCCATGTTTGTGCGAAGAGGTCCTCCCTCAAGAACTCAGTGGAGCCCACCCTGCCAAGAGGTGGTTTCTTGACCTTGAAGGAGTGGCACCTGTCATGGTGAATGAAAAAGTGTGCATCGCTTTGGTATCTGGCGGCATCGATTCACCGGTTGCAGTCGCCCGAATGCTCAAGCAAGGATGGACTATTTACCCAGTTCATTGCACTCAAGAACCAGTCACAGGGCCAGAAGCAGAACATAAAACAATAGCAGCACTTCGTTTTTTTCTTGAAATGGAAGGGTCAATTGGCGAAGCAGCACGCCACCAACTGGCACGAAAACTAACCGTTGTTCCTGTCGCAGATAAATTGGCTCTGTTCACCGAAAAATGGTGTCACACAGAATATTTCATTCACATGAAACGGCTATTCAATTGTCTTGCAGATTTGGCTGGAAAAGAGGTGGATGCTACGCATATTTTGACGGGTGAGAACCTCGGGCAGGTTTCATCGCAAACGTTGGGGAATCTCGGGGCGATTGAAATGGTTTCTTCTTTACCAATTTTAAGGCCTTTACTTGGATTTGATAAAACCTCAATAATGCACATGGCTCAAGCGATGGGGACATTTGATTTGAGTATTGGACCCGAAGTATGCGATGCCCTCGGGCCCTCTCTTCCGACCACAATTGCGAATTTAGAATGGCTTGAAAAAAGCGAGAATCGGCTCGGTGGTCTAGACCAAATCGCCCAAGATGCATGGCTTCAAAGACGCGTTGTTGAGCTTTGAAGTCCAACCATAGTCGAAACCCCTCCGTAGGAGGGGGTTTAGGGGCAAGAGTCCGTTGCGATTATAGGTGAAGGAATCCTCGGACGAAGAACAGGTGAGTCTATGACCCATAATAATCGACGATTGAAAGCCCCATTGTTTCTAGTTTTCTTGATGATATTGGCACCATTTGCTGGTGCAGCAAACGTGACAACTTTTGGAAATGGAAACTCGACAACTGATATTGATCTGCGGGATGGTACTGCGTTTGTGGATACAGATTCAGGTGCGATTCACCTTCCAGCATCCGAAACCGTCACCAGTGCTTCACTCGATATCTCGACCAACATGATTGAACACAGCGCACAAACTCGGGTCGACCTTGAGACAATGCCGCGTGTTTGGAATCCGATGTTCAACAACCAACTCACCAAATTCTCGAATGCGTCTCATTTTATTTACGAAGAAGGTTCAAATGCGGTCCCTGTCAAATTGAAGGCGGAAGGATTCCTCACTGATTTTGAAGAAACTGACTCCAATTTCCTCGACCACCGAGGCTTTACTCAAAACCAATTTGGCTGGGATCACGGCCCAATCGACATCACAACCGTGGGGCCAAACTCAAACGTTCCTGATTGCTCGAGTGGAACCTATTGTTGGGGCACTGGATTGACAGATGACGATTACACCAATGAGCCGGCAGGGCAAAACGGCTTTTCATACCGCATGACTTCGGCTTCAATTTTTGTTGATTCTAATTTGAAAAACCATATGGCATTCTTCGACTCATGGCATGAGCTGGACATCGAAACCGGTTCCGGAACAAACCCTCCGGTTTACTATCGAGATTGTGCCTACATGCAAATACGTTCATCATACAACGATGATTTCGTCGACAATGACCCTGCTGGTTTTTCTCCAATCGATCTCGACCTTTCAAATTCCTCTGGCGTTGGATACGGTAATGGGTATTATGCAAGAGGCTCAGGTTCAAACAGTGCTGGACAAATAGATGGGCGTTGTGGAGGTATCAGCCAAGGAGATTATGCTCTTGCTGGAACTTCTACCTCTATTTCTAATCCAACAGGTTGGGCAAATATTGCCATTGATTTGATTCAATATGTTGGGCAATATGTTCAATTCCGTTTCATCATGGAAGACAACAACATCGGAGGAGCCGATGGTGGAAAAGCCGGTTGGTATATCGATAATTTCCGAGTAGGCGACCCTTTGCCTCAATCAGCTGAAATGTCAATTAACGGATTCCTTCCTTCTGTTTCAAGTGGTGAGAATCAACCCAATGGATTCGGATTACTCACTCTCGAATCAGAGACAACCAGTTCAGCAACAATCGCAGTTGAAGTCCTTGATTCAGCAACAGGCCTCATCGTCGTTGACCGAAATGGAAAAACGATGACCAACCTTCAAGGGAAAATCATCGAATTGTGGGACATCAACTCGACAATGCACCCTTCGATAGATTTCAAAATGACTTTTGATTCCGGCCCAAGCCGATTATCTTCGCCTGTATTCCATGGATTTAGTATCGGGACGAGGGTTGGAACTGGATTCAATCAAACGACTGGAATGATGGCGAATATCGTCGATGGTGTATGGGAAACCCCTGGTAATGGTATGCCAATGCTCTATTCTCCAGAGATTACCGATGATACATATTCTCCAGTACTTGAACGAAGTAATTTCGATCGACCGATCACTCGCATAACCCCATACATTCAAGACGATTGTTCCGAACTCCCGAACATCGATATTATTGGATTTGGTGGAGAGGGTTTAACCGGAGTCGAAAGCGGTACTGAATACATTCTCTCAGAACCATTATTTGGTTTCAATGTACTTCTTTCCTATCAGAATCCTTGTAACGTGGGTGGAATTTGGTTTGATTTGACTTTTGGGCACCATACTGAATATGTTCAACTCGATGTTGCAAACGATGGCCATGTCGACTGGGGCTTTGAAGAACCAGCCTTTGGAGGATTTGGAAGACAAACAAATTTCTTACAAAGTAAAATCGATGGTATCAACTACGGTCAATCATCATCTGCATTGACTATCGACAGCACTGGTGTCGCTGAAGGTGCCATGTTTATGCTTCCAAAAGGTGCAGAAATCACCTCAATTGACTTTGCTTTTGACCAGATAGAGATTCATTCAACCAATGACCCAGTGGAAGGTTTTGACCTAACGCTCTTGTCAGGTACCCAAGAAGTATTCCTTGGCTCTATTGATAACAGCACCCTTCTTTTCCCAGAATATGTTGGAGCAACAGTCGATATGAAGGCTGCACTCAATTCACTTCTTTCAAATGGTTTGGTCCCAGTTAGCCATTATGATGCATATGGGCATGAATGGCAAACCTTCCGATTGAGAGCAGACTCTCCGAATGCTTCTACCGGTGCTCAAATGATTGTTCGAGACCTCGATATCATTTACAATTATTCAGTTTCTATTGGAAATGCAGACGGTTTAGACCGTGAGTTGAACAAAGGTGTTGCTTTGTGGACTGGCGGTACTACAGCGGAAGTAGAAATGAAGGTATCCGGTACAGTTGGCGGCGGAGTTACTCTTTCCAATCTTCAAGTCACGACTTCAAGTGGCTATGATAATACCATTAGTTTAGTTGGTAATCCAATTGGTTT
>MDSW01103446.1_pt1 | contig 18556 bp, 14 predicted proteins | sample 811171 | NCBI WGS metagenome assembly MDSW01 (sample SAMN05326641, study PRJNA326480) | marine metagenome | isolation source: seawater | place: Atlantic Ocean: North West | collected 2012 | reverse complement strand
GGCTGGCAGGTGATCGGCAAGGGTGGCACGCCGATGATCGAACCGGCGCACCCGTCGCTGGCCACAGACACCGTCCGCTATGTCGGTGACGCGGTCGCCGTCGTGATCGCGGAAACCAGAAACGCCGCCAAGGACGGTGCCGAAGCGCTGGAGGTCGACTACGACGTCCAGCCCGCCGTCGCCAGCGCCGTCAAGGCGATGGAGAAAGGCGCACCGCAGGTCCATGACGAGGTGCCCGGCAACGTCTGTTACGATTGGGAACTGGGCGACAAGGAAGCCGTCGACAAGGCGATCGAGGAGGCGCACCACGTCACCACGTTCGATCTGGTCAACAACCGCCTGATCCCCAACGCCATCGAGCCGCGTGCGGCCATCGGCGAATACGATCCGGCGGGCGACAATTATACGCTGACGACCACCAGCCAGAACCCGCACGTGATCCGGTTGTTGATGTGCGCGTTCGTGCTGCAGATTCCGGAACACAAGTGCCGCGTCGTGGCCCCGGACGTGGGCGGCGGCTTCGGCTCAAAGATTTTCCATTATGCCGAGGAAGCGGTCGTCACCTGGGCGGCGAAGAAAGCCGGCCGTCCGGTCAAGTGGACGTCGGACCGGTCGGAGGCGTTCCTGACCGACGCGCACGGCCACGACCACGTCACCAAGGCGCAGCTTGCCATGGACAAGGACGGCAAGTTCACGGCCCTCAAGGTCGCGACGGTCGCCAACATGGGGGCGTACCTGTCGACCTTCGCGTCCTCCATTCCGACCTATCTGTACGCCACCCTTCTGGCGGGGCAATACACGACCCCGGTGATTTATGCCGAGGTCAAGGCGGTGTTCACCCACACCACGCCGGTCGATGCGTACCGGGGTGCCGGGCGGCCCGAAGCGACCTATGTCGTCGAGCGGATCGTCGAGATCGCGGCCCGCGAGATGGGTATGGATCCGGCGGAACTGCGCCGCAAGAACTTCATCCAGCCGGACCAGTTCCCGTATGAGACGCCGGTGGCGCTCACCTACGACACGGGGAACTATCAGGCCAGCCTGGACCGCGCGCTGGAGCTGTCCGATTACGCCAACTTCGAAAAGCGACGTGAGGAATCGGCCCGGAACGGCAAGCTCCGCGGTGTCGGTTTGAGCTGCTATATCGAAGCCTGCGGCATCGCGCCGTCGGCGGTCGCGGGGGCGCTGGGCGCGCGCGCCGGTCTTTATGAAGCGGCGGAAGTCCGCTTCGCGCCGACCGGCACCGTCAGCGTGTTCACCGGCAGCCACAGCCACGGCCAGGGTCACGAGACCACGTTCGCGCAGTTGACGGCGGACCGTCTCGGCATCCCGGTCGAAAACGTCGACATCGTGCACGGCGATACCGACCGCATCCCGTTCGGGATGGGGACGTACGGGTCGCGCTCATTGGCGGTCGGCGGCAGCGCCATCGTCAAGGCGATCGACAAGATCATCGTCAAGGGCAAGAAGATCGCGGCGCATATGATGGAAGAGAACGCCGACGACGTCGATTTCGACGACGGCGTGTTCTCGGTCAAGGGCACCAACAAGTCGCTCACCATCGGCGAAGTGGCGTTCCAGGCCTATGTGCCGCACAACTTCCCGCACGACGAGCTGGAACCGGGACTGGACGAGAGCGCGTTCTACGATCCGAACAACTTCACCTATCCCGCCGGGGCCTATGTCTGCGAGGTCGAGGTCGATCCGGACACGGGTGAGTGCACGGTCGACAAGTTCACCGCCGTCGACGACTTCGGCAACCTGATCAATCCGATGATCGTCGAGGGGCAGGTGCACGGCGGGATCGCCCAGGGCATCGGCCAGGCGCTGCTGGAAGGCTGCGTCTATTCCGATGACGGGCAGCTCGTCACCGGCAGCTACATGGATTATGCCATGCCGCGCGCAGAGCATATCCCCGACTACAACTTCGACTTCACGACGACGCCGTGCACCCACAACCCCATCGGGGCCAAGGGCTGCGGCGAAGCCGGGGCCATCGGCACGCCGGCCGCCGTCATCAACGCGCTGACGGATGCATTGCGTGTCGCGGGTGTCGACAACATCGAGATGCCGGCCACACCGCTCAAGATCTGGCAGGCGCTCAACGGCGCCAAGCAGGCGGCAGAGTAAGGAGAAGACAGATGTACAACTTCGATTACGAAAAAGCCGCCAGTGCCGACGACGCCGTGAAAGCGACGGGCGGCAGCGACGACGTGATGTTCCTGGCGGGTGGCATGACGCTGATCCCGACCCTCAAGCTGCGCCTCTCGCAGCCGGAAAAGGTGATCGACGTCGGATCGATTGCCGACATGAAGGGGATCACCGTTTCCGGCGACACCGTCACCATCGGCGCGGCGACCACACACGCCGAGGTCGCGGGATCGGCGGACGTCCAGAAAGCGATCCCGGCGCTGGCCAAGCTCGCAGGCCTGATCGGCGATCAGCAGGTCCGGAACCGGGGCACGATTGGTGGGTCCATCGCCAATGCCGACCCGGCGGCGGACTATCCCGCCGCGGTCGTCGGCCTGGGCGCCACTGTCAAAACCAACAAGCGCGAGATCGCGAGCGACGACTTCTTCACGGCGATGTTCGAAACGGCGCTCGAGCCTGGCGAGCTGATCACGTCGGTGTCGTTCCCGGTGCCGGACGCGGCGGACTATCAGAAGCTCGCCAACCCGGCATCCGGCTATGCGATGGTCGGCGTGTTGGTCGCGAAGACATCGGGCGGCGTCCGTGTCGGCGTCACCGGCGCGGGGCCGAATGCGTTCCGGGCCACCGCCATCGAGGACGCGTTGTCGAAAGACTTCTCAGCCGACGCGGCCAAGGGCGTCAAGATGCCGGCGGACGACCTCAACAACGACCTGCACGCGACAGCGGACTACCGCGCCAGCTGCATCAGCACGCTGGCGGCCCGGGCGGTGAAGGCCATCGGCTGATACGTCGCCTTCATCCTGCGCGACGCCCGGGGATAATCCCCCGGGCGCCTCAGGATCGGGTTTATTCCGGTCGCTCCTCATACTGAGGAGACGCGCAAGCGTCGTCTCGAAGTATGAGACAAGTCAGAAACAAAAGGCGCGAGCGGTCAGCCGTTCGCGCCTTTTCCGGATCCAGGCAACAGCACCCTTTGGGCCGGAGGTTGAATATCTGGCCACTCATTTGCCGGGAAACGACAATTTCGGGCAAATCGAGCCTGATCCGATTAACGGACACGCGGCATTTCGGAATTCATGCAACCTCAAGCAGGAAAATGCAGGCGGGCGGCGGAACACCGGTTTCTCGGGACGGGGGGCAGTTTTTCCTGTACTTACCCCGCCCGGTCGGATTATTTTCCGGCCCGTACCCGACATCACCGATGGGGTGTGGCGAAGCGGTCTAACGCACCGGATTCTGATTCCGGCATTTCCTAGGTTCGAATCCTAGCACCCCAGCCACTAAAAAGGCCCGCCCCGCGCGGGTCTTTTTTGTGGGTGCGGGTTGCGGGAGACGACCCTTTCGTGCGCGAGAAACGGCACGTTTCGAGCGGGCGGCGCAGCCGCCAATCCTAGCACCCCAGCCAACGGAAAAGCCCCCTTTCGAGGGGACTTTTTTGTGGGTGCGGGTTGCGGATTTTCATGCTCAGGCGCGGGCGTCCTTGCGGATCATGTCGGCGCCTTTTTCAGCGATCATGATGGTCGGCGAGTTGGTGTTGCCGCTGGTGATGGTCGGCATCACCGACGCGTCGATGACGCGCAACCCCTTGATTCCCCTGACCCTCAGGCGTTCGTCGACGACCGCCATATCGTCAGATCCCATCTTGCACGTCCCCACCGGGTGGAAGATCGTGGTGCCGATATCGCCCGCCGCGCGGGCCAGGCCGTCGTCGTCCATGTACTCGGGGCCGGGCTTGAATTCCTCGGGGCTGAACTTCTGAAGCGCCGGTTGGTCGATGATTTTCCGGGTCAGCCGGATCGCGTCGGCGGCGACTTTCCGGTCCGCGTTGGCGCTCAGGTAATTCAGCTTGATCGCCGGCTTGGCCATCGGGTCCGAAGACTTGATATGGATGGAGCCGCGGCTTTCGGGACGCAGATTGCAGACGCTCGCCGTGAACGCCGGGAACGGATGCAACGGTTCGCCGAACCTGTCCAGCGACAGCGGCTGCACGTGATACTGGATGTTCGGGGTCTCGTATTCGTCCGAGCTTTTCCAGAACGCGCCCAGTTGCGACGGCGCCATGGTCATCGGCCCGCGCCGGAACAGTGCATATTGAAGGCCGATTTTCGCCTTTCCGATCAAGGAGTTGTATTGCTCGTTCAAGGTCGTGACGCCGGTCACCTTGTAGATACAACGGATCTGCAGGTGATCCTGCAGGTTCTCGCCGACCCCCTTGAGCGCATGCTTCACGTCGACGCCGTGCGCACCGAGGACGTCCGGATTGCCGATCCCCGAGACCTCCAAAATCTGCGGTGAGCCGACCGATCCGGCGGCGAGGATCACCTCGCCCGACGCCGTGATCGCCGCATCGGCATCACCGTGGCGCAGCTCGGCGCCGGTGACACGGCCGCCGGAGAGCGTCAACGATTTGACCTGAGCGTGCGTGAACACCTGCAGGTTCTTGCGCTCTTTGGCCGGGCGCAAAAAGCCCTTCGCGGTGCTCCAGCGCCAGCCGGCCTTCTGGTTGACGTGGAAGTAACCGACACCGGCGTTGTCACCCGTATTGAAGTCGTTGGTCAGCGGCAGTCCGGCCTGGTTCGCCGCATCCCGGAACGCATCCAGGATATCCCATCTCAGCCGCTGGTTTTCGACCCGCCACTCGCCGCCGGTCCCGTGAAACTCACCGCCCGGCACAGCCAACTGATCTTCGGATTTTTTGAAGTACGGCAGGATGTCGTCCCATCCCCAGCCGGTATTTCCGAGCTGCCGCCACTGGTCGTAGTCCCGCGCCTGACCGCGCATGTAGATCATGCCATTGATCGACGAACATCCCCCCAGGACCCGGCCGCGGGGGTAGTTGAGCTGGCGGCCGTTAAGCCCTTCATCCGGTTCGGTCTGAAAGCCCCAGTCCGTGCGCGGATTGCCCATGCAGTAGAGGTAGCCGACGGGAATGTGGATCCAGAAATAATCGTCCTTCCCCCCCGCTTCCAGCAACGCAACCCGCACCTTCGGGTCTTCGGAAAGGCGATTGGCCAACACGCACCCGGCGCTGCCCGCACCGACGACGACATAGTCGAATGTTCCCAGATCTTTCATGCTCGGAAGCTCCATCCCCGGCGCCGTTTTATTGGCCACAGGGTCCCACAGTCCGGGATGCGAGGCAATTCCCGGCGTACAGGTCCGCGTAAAACAAGCGTGCTTAACGTGAATCTTTTAGTAATCGTCGTTCCCACTTGGATTCAATCCCGAATTGACGCTACGCTGTACAGGAAAACAAACGAATGAAGTGCCCGACGGGCCGCACCATTCGGAAAAAGACAGACGACCCACCATAAGCGGTCCCTCGGGCCTGGATGGAACATCCGGGGAGGAACCGTATATGACCAGAAATCATCCAATGCCCCCGCGCGCGGCGCTGATCGCCGGACCTTATTCGTCGGGAAAGACCTCGCTTCTCGAGGCCGTTCTCGTCGAGGCCGGTGCGCTTAACCGACGCGGCACCGTTACCGACGGCACAAGTCTCGGCGATGCGTCCATCGAAGCCAGGGCGCACGCCATGTCCACGGAAATGAATGTCGCCAGCACCGAGTATCTGGAGGAGCGCTGGACGTTTATCGACGTCCCCGGCTCGGTGGAGCTTCACCAGGAAATGTTAAGCGCCATGACCGTCGCCGATATCGCCGTCGTCGTCTGCGAGCCGGAACCCGACAAAGCCGTCGCACTGGCGCCGATGCTGCGCGCCATGGACGAAGCCGGGCTGCCGCATCTCCTGTTCATCAACAAGATGGACCAGACACGCGCCAGCGTTCGCGAAACCATGGCGGCGCTGCAAGCCGCGTCGACCCGGCCGCTGGTGCTGCGTGAGGTCCCGATCCGTAACGGCGAGGCCGTGAACGGCCATGTCGATCTTGTGTCGGAACGCGCCTTCAGCTGGCAGGAGGGACAGGCATCGAAGCTGATTACGCTTCCCGATACGGTGCAGGACCGCGAGTCGGAAGCCCGTAACGACATGCTGGAAAGTCTCGCCGATTTCGATGACACGCTTCTGGAGAAGCTTCTGGAGGACGCGATCCCGAATACCGATGAAGTCTATGCCAATCTGACAAAGGATTTGGCCGAGAATCTGATCGTCCCGGTTTTCTTCGGATCGGCAACGCATGGCAACGGCATTCGCCGCCTGATGAAGGCGCTGCGCCATGAAGCACCGAGCCCGGAAGAAACGGCCAAGCGCCTCGGTATCGAAGAAACGCCGGACGCGCGCGTACGCATCTTCAAGACCGTTCATGCGGGGCACGCCGGCAAACTGTCTTACGGACGTGTCATGCGCGGCAAGGTCGCCGATGGCGACAATCTGGCGGGCGCCCGCCCGGCCGGCATCAACCGCGTTTTCGGCGCCAATCTGGATCGGGTGCCGGTCGCCGAAACCGGAGATGTGGCAGGGTTCGGCAAACTTGAAGATGCCGCCACGGGCGATCTGCTCAGCCCCGACAAAGTCCTATCCGGTGCTGCTCCCGACGCCGTGATCTCACCTCTCTATAGCCTGGCAATCCGCGCCGAGAGCCGTTCGGATGACGTCAAACTGCCCGCCAACCTGCAAAAGATCATGGATGAGGACCCATCGCTTTCCACCCGGCATGACGACACAACGGGCGAGTATGTCTTGCTGGGGCAAGGTGAGATGCATCTGAAACTGGCCCTGGAGAAACTTCAGAACCGAAGCGGCCTTGGCGTCCTATCGACGACACCGAAGGTCGCCTACCGGGAAACTATACGTAAGGCGGTCTCCAAACATGCGCGCCACAAAAAGCAATCCGGCGGACATGGCGAATTTGCCGATGTCCACATCGACGTCAAACCGCTCGGACGCGGCGAAGGATTTCAATTTGCCGACACCATTCACGGCGGCGCAGTGCCGAAACAGTACATCCCCGCCGTCGAGGCTGGGGCACGCGAAGCGCTCGAAACCGGCCCACTGGGTTTCCCGGTCGTCGACGTATCGGTGACGTTGACGGATGGCCAGTTCCACGCCGTCGATTCATCCGAGATGGCATTCCGCAAGGCCGGCGGCCAGGCAATCCGCGAAGCCCTGCCCGAAGCGGGGCCGGTCCTGCTGGAACCGATAAACAGCGTGACCATTTCGATCCCGAATGCCTACACCGCGCGTATCCAGCGGATCATCACGTCTCACCGGGGGCAGATCCTCGGGTTCGATGCCAAGGACGGCTGGGAAGGCTGGGACGAGGTCTCATGCCAGCTCCCCGCAGCCGAAATGCATATGTTGATCGTCGAAATCCGCTCGGCGACACAGGGGGCGGGCACGTTCGCGTCCGATTTCGACCATCTTCAGGAACTGACTGGCAAGGACGCCGACAAGGTCGTGGAGGCGCACGCCCAGGCTGCGGATTAGACCTTGCCGCCGCCACGTCCGGCAAGCGTCTGATTGGTACGGACGAGTTTGTGCATCACCTGCCGGCTGACAGCCGCCTGAAGATGCGTGCGGATTTCCACGTCGCGCATCAGGCGGTCGCGCAATACCCGCACCCCGATGCAGAAGTAACGGGCGTCTGTCTTGAGCCGCACGGTCGCCGTTGCCGGTTCGCCGGATATTGCCGTCAGTTCACCGATGAACGAGTGTGCTTCGCAATGGGCGATCACCTGGTCGTTGCTGATGATCTCGGCGGTACCTGTCAGGATGTAGATCAGGTGATCGACGGGCTCACCCTCTTCGGTCAGATGAGCTCCGGCCTCGCCGTCGATCCAGTGCCCAGCATCGAGGACCTTGCGTGCTTTCCGTTTAGGCAGCGTCGGCAGTGCATGATCGATGAAGGCCTGCTCGTCCTCGGTGAAGCGGATGCGTCTGGTCAAAAGGTACATTCGGACAAGTCCGACGATACTGATGACGATCCAGAACGCCTGAATGACGGCAGACGACAGATTGAAGGCCTGAACGAGGCTGATCAGCACGCTGCTGGCCGCCAACAGGTTCAGCAAGGCGTATAGCCCGCCTTGCCCGTTGAGATAGCCAAGCTGCAGCGCCGCGTACGACCCCAAATAAAGGGCGACGCCGACAAAGCCGAAAATAGCGTAAAGATTCAGACTGAGTTCGGGCAAGCGCTCCAATCAAGCACCGGTAACTGCCAGTACTCCGATTCTCGCCGGTTACATCAAATCAACCGCCGAGGAACAGACGACCGACTTCCGGGTTTTCGAGCAGTTCGTCACCCTTCCCCGCAATCGCCAGTTCACCGGACACCAGCACGTAACCGATATCGGCGAACTCAAGGCCCTTCTTCGCATTCTGCTCGACCATGATGATGGTCTTGCCTTCACCATGCTGCAGATCGTCGAGAATCTCGAACACCATATCGATGAAGCGCGGTTCCAGACCGATCGAAGGTTCGTCGACCAGCAACACTTCCGGATCCATGACCAACGCACGGGAGATTTCCAGAAGCCGCCGTTCACCGCCCGACAGCACCTTCGCCTTGTGCGTCCGGCGTTGGGCGAGACGGTCGTATTTGGCGAACACCCTCTCGGCCGCTTCCCTGGCCTTGGCCGGCGTATCCATGAGGAAGCCGCCCATCCAGAGATTTTCCTCCACCGTCATATCGGGGAAGATCGACTTGTCCTGAAGAATATAGGCAATCCCCGCCTTCATCAGTTTCTGGTTCGGCGACAGCTTGGTTACGTTCTGCCTATTGTCGGCCGGGCCGATCTCGATGGATCCCGAAAATATATTGGTGAAGCCGTATATCGAATGCAGGATCGTCGATTTACCGGCCCCGTTCGGTCCGATTAGACAAAGCGACTGGCCCTTGGCGACCTGAAGGTTCAGATCGTGCAGGATCTCCATCTTGCCATATCCGGCCTTGAGATCCTTGATCTCGACAAACGGGTCGTTGTTGGCCAGCGCCGCCAACTTCTCAATCGGAACTTCTTCGGCAATCGCCCGTGTCTGGGCAACGACCTGTTCCACAGATATGACCGACTCGACGCCACCCATATGATAGCCGCCGGCCTTGCGCTTGGCCCGCTCGGCGCTTGTTTCCTGTTGTTCTTCAGCCATCAGTGCGCTCCCAGGTAGGCGTCAATGACGCGTTGATCGTTCTGGATTTCATCCGGGCTGCCGTGGGCCAGCATTTCGCCGTGCGCGAGACAATAGATGCTTTCAGCCATGTTCATGATGACCCGCATGTTATGCTCGATCACGAAGAGCGTGATGCCGAATTCCTCGTTGGCCCGGCGTAACCGGTCGATCAGGCCATTGATCAGCGTCGGGTTGATCCCTGCTGTCGGTTCGTCCAGCAGCAGCACTTCAGGCTTGTTCATCAGCGCCATCGCAAACTCGAGCAGCTTCTGCTGACCAAAAGACAGGTCGCCGGAACGGAGCCTCCGCTTCTCGTACAGACCGACGAAGTCGAGCAATCGCTCGACCTCCTCCATCGTTGCCTTGTCTTCGCGCTCGCCGAACATATCGGCGAACCCCATCTTGCGGTGAGGGACTGAGATCAGCATGTTCTCGATACAGTTCATGTTCGAGTAGATGCGTGTCTGCTGGAAGGTCCGGAGAAGTCCCAGGCGCGCGATCTGCGGCACCCGGAGCGACGAAATTTCCTGCCCCTTGAACTTGATCGATCCCTCGTCAATCGGATGATAGCCGACGATGGAGTTGAACAGCGTCGTCTTGCCCGACCCGTTGGGGCCGATCAGACCGGTGATCTTGCCGTCCGGCACTTTCATCGAAATGCTCTGATTGGCGACCACACCGCCGTAGGTCTTCGTAACGCCCTCAACTTCGATTACGTAATTGGTCATCGTGTGGCCTCTTTGTTTTCAACGACAATACCAAACTTCTCGGGGAACTTTTCCATCAGCCACCCCATGATGCCCTGTTGGAAGAACACCACGTTGACGATGATGAGCACACCGAGCGCGACCCACTGCCAGCCCAGGAAGTAAGTCCAGGTGACCTCTTTCAGGGTATGGAACAGAATGGCACCAAGTACTGGCCCCCACAGCGTCCCCTTGCCGCCAAGCAACGTCATGGCAACCATGAAGATACCGAATGTGACCGTTGGGAAAGCGACTTCCAGCGGCTCGATAATACCGGTGATGTTTCCGAAGAGCGCCCCGGAGATGCCGACAAAAAACGCCGAAATGGACCACGCCACCGTCTTGTAACGGAGCGTATGAATGCCCATTGCCTCGGCCTTTTCCTCGTCGTCGCGGATCGCATTAACCGCCAGCCCGAAACGCGTCTTGTAAATCCATTGTACCGCCACGAACGTCAGCACCGCTGCGCCGAAACAGAGGAAGTAGAACAGCAACGACCTGGCGTAGGCACTACCCGGGAAAACCGGGACGGAAATGCCGCTGCCGGCACCGACCCATTCCCAGGTCCCCATCAGCTCGCCTGCGGCAATGGCCATACCGAGTGTGCCGATCGCGAAGTACGGACCGCGCAGACCGAATACTGTCCAGCCAAGAAGTGCCGCCACAATCGCGGCGACGACCCCGGACATGATGATGCCAATCACAAGCCCTTGATAATATTCGGCGTTGGTAAACGTGAAAGAATCCCCGCCATGCGCTGCCGTATAGGCGCCGATCTCGGCAAACTGCCCGACCTGGAACAGGACCGACGTGTACATCCCGACGCCGAAAAAGAAGATGTTACCGAGCGAGTTGTAGCCCATCTGGCCGCCCATGATGTCCCAGGTGAGCGCGAACAGCACCATCACCCAGAGTGTGGCGATCTGGAGTTGAAGCCCCGGGAACAGGAACGGTGCCGCAATCCCGAATACCAGAATCGGAAAGTGCAGTTTGAAACTGAAGTTTTTATTCATTGTTGAACGCTTCCCTTAGCTGACCACTTGGCGCAACTTGCGCTGTTGAATTTGACGCCAGACCAGCACCAGAAGAAGCAGACCGACGACTGTCGCCTGCTGGAATTCCGCACCAAGCACGAAGCCGCTGTAGTTTTCCATCACGCCGAGGCCGAGCCCCGCCATAATCACGCCTGGCAAATTACCGAAGCCGGCCGCCGTGACGATCACGAACGACCGAATCGAATACGAGATCCCGTAGAATGGTTGGATCACCCAGATCATCGAGATCATGGCCCCCGCTGCACCACAGATCGCGGCGTTCAGCGAGAATGTGAAAGCATAGACTTTGTCGGTGTCGATCCCCATGACGCGCGCGGCACGGGCATCCTGTGCGGTCGCCCGAATAGCCTGCCCCATGCGGCTTTTCTTCATGAAAATGACGACCGCCAGGGCGAGAACCCCGCAGAGCAAGAACGCCAGCACCTTGATCTCGGCGACCGTAACAGCGCCGAGTATCTGCCGGATCGCGAAATCACTCTCGGCGGTCTGAACTTCAGGACCGAACATCAGATTGAGTAACTGAGCGATGACAATGGCCAGGCCGAACGTCGCCAACAGTGACGTAAAGAGGTCTTTATCGATAACGCGTCTTATGATGGTGACATAAATGCCCCAACCGAACGCGAACATGACGACGATAGCGACCGGCAGGCCCCAGAGCGGATGGATACCCTGTGTCCCCAGCCACCAGGCGATATAGCCGCCCATGATGACGAAGTCCCCCTGCGCCAGGTTCTTGACGTTCATCACCCCCCAAACCAGTGCCAGACCGTATGCGGCGAGCGCAAACGTGGCACCGATAAATAGACCGTCCAACAACAACTGGACATTGAAGACCGGTGCCTGCACCAGAATCATGATGTTGTCCCACACGGCGACCTCTCCCCTTGTTGATTAATTCTTTAATGAAACGGGTTGCGGTGAATAAAGATCGGGCGTGCCCGCCCCGGCCAGCAGCCGGGACGGGCGTACCCAGATCATCATCCGTCCGTTATTAGTTCGACGGCGCCTTGCGCGGCCAGTTCACCGGATGCGATGCCCATTTGGACGGCGCGACAACGTTATACTCGCCATTCTGAATTTGACGCAGAACCATCGGTTTCGCGATGTTGTTGCCGGCTTCGGAGAACTTGATGCCGCCATAGAAAGTCTGCATATCGGTCGCCGCAATGGCGTCACGGACCTTCTCGACATCGAAGCTGTTCGCACGCTCGAAGGCGTCGGCCCAGACCTGAACCGCGGCAGTTGCCTGTGCGGACTGGTACGGGACGTTCTTGTAACCTTCGTAGGTCGCTTTGAAGAGCTTGTCGTAATCCGCGGCGGTGCCGAACAGATCGTCCTTATAGCTCAGCGTCTCGGCCCACTGCGTCGGGCAGAGAATGTCGTTGGTGGCTTCGCCGAACTTCGACGTGATTTTCGCCGCTTCGCAGTGCGTCATGGCGATCATCGGCGTGTCGATCTGCAGTTCCTTGATCTGACGGGCTGCGGTCGCGGCACCCTTGGAGTGCCCGGACAGCACCAGCAGGTCCGGCTTGAGCGCCTTCACCTTGGTCAGCGTCGCGGAAATGTCGTTGAGGTCACGCGGCATCTTGTCGTCGATGACGGCCTTCATGCCGTACTTTTCCATGTCCTCAAGCACACCGGCGCGAACGTCGAGCGAGAACGGATCGTTTTCGAACGCCATTGCGACTTTCACGTCGGAAGCCTTCTTGCCGTTCTTTTCGGCGATTTCAGCGGCCAGCGCGATCGAACTCGCAAGATACTGTTCGGAGGTCGACAGCACTGCGAACAGGTACTTGTAACCCTTGTTGAACAGCGAACGCGACGCACCTTCGGCTTCGACCATGGGCACTTTGTACTTTTCCATGATCGGCGCAGCGGCTTTCGTGGTTGCCGACGAATACGGGCCGAGGAAGTATTTTACGCCGTCCTGGTTGACGAGACGCTCGAGCAGCTGCGCGGTACGCAGCGGCGTCGATTCATCATCGTAGTACTGGACTTTCAGCTTGTACTTCTTGCCGCCGACGGTCACGCCGCCAGCTTCATTGATTTTCTTCACGCCGAGTTCGTAACCGTTCTTGGCGTGAATGCCGTTCGTCGAATACTTACCGGTAAAGGAAATAGCGGAACCGAGGATGATCGTATCACCCTCGACTTTGGCGCTCGCCGGCGTCGCCAGCGCAACGCCCAGGGCAACGGCAGATGCCATTACCGCCGTCGTCAGACGTGCTTTCATTGTGTGAGTCCTCCCAGACTTCGATGTTCACGAGCAATTGCCCGCCTTAGGTTCGCCTTCGCCTGTCCGATGTATTGTTATTATTGGCCGGATAGGCGACTTCGTCGGCGGATTGTATCAGTGTTCTGCATTCTGGCAAGTGAACGAAGCAAATTAACTTTTACAGGCCATTTCCCGCAAATTTCTGTCGTGACGCAAAAAAGCGGTATGCGGTGTCCCTAAAATTGACACACCGCCTGCGCCACAGTGTCCGCTTCCGACGTCTTATCCGCGTCCCGCGAAGGGCATTTGCGTCGCCATGATGGTCATGGTGAAGACATTCGTCTCGAGCGGATAGCTCGCCATATGGACGACGGCGCGCCCGACGTCGTTTACGTCCATCATCGGCTCCGGCTTGATCTCGCCGTTGGCCTGTTTGACTCCCTTCGCCATCCGATTGGCCATGTCCGATTGCGCGTTTCCGATATCGAGTTGGCAAACCGCAATGTTGTACTTGCGGCCATCGAGCGAGGCGGTCTTGGTCATGCCGGTCACGGCATGCTTGGTGGCCGTGTAGGGAATCGAATCCGGTCTCGGCGCATGCGCCGAGATCGAGCCGTTATTGATGATGCGCCCGCCCTGCGGATCCTGGTTTTTCATGACCCGGAACGCCGCCTGCAGGCACAGGAACGAACCCGTCAGATTGACGTCGACCACGGTCTTCCATTGCTCGTACGAGAGATCTTCCAAAAGGATGCCCGGCGCGTTGGCGCCCGCATTATTGAACAACAAGTCGAGACGGCCGTATGTGTCAGTGACTTTCTTGAACAACGCCGCCACCTGGTCCGGGTCGCTGACGTCGGTGGGGACGGCCAGAACGCGATCGGGGGCCGAACACATCGACACCGTCTCGTCGAGCGCGTCGGCACGCCGGCCGGCCAGGGCCACAGTCCAACCGTCGTCGACCAATGCTTGGCTGGTGGCGCGACCGATCCCGGACCCCGCCCCCGTAACGATAGCGATTTTCGATGTCTCAGGCATGAATCCCTCCATTAGATTATCTGCGCCTCGCATTACCAAAGCTGCTTTGAGCAGGGCGCGCTTTCGGCTTATCAAGGGATATTGGCGATCACGCGCGGCCCGGCAAGGAGAAGTTGATGTTGACGCTGCTGGACGACCCGATTTCGGGCAACGGTTACAAGATCAGGCTGTTGTTGGCGTTTCTCGATACGCCGTACACCTACAAGACGTACAGCGTCCTGAAAGCCGAGACCCGCACACCGGCATTTCTGGCCATCAGTCCGAACGGAAAAATCCCGGTCCTGATCCTCGAAGACGGCCCCGTGCTGTCCGAATCCAATGCGATCCTGAATTATCTCGCCGCCGGCACGCCATATCTGCCGACTGACCGGCTGCACCACGCCCAAGTGCTGCAGTGGATGTTCTGGGAACAGTATTCCCACGAACCGAATATCGCGACGCTCAGGTTCTGGAACCACCTACCTGAACTGGACGACGTACAAAAAGCGCAAATGCCGGGCAAGCGCGCCAACGGCCACGCGGCGCTGAAACTGATGGATACCCACTTAATTGAGCACGATTGGTTCGTCGCAGGCGTGCCGACCATCGCCGACATCGCCCTGTTTGCCTACACCCATGTCGCCGAGGAAGGTGATTTCGATTTATCCGCGTATCCGAACGTCCGGAGATGGATCGCCCGGATCGAGGGCCTGCCGGAATTCGTGCCGATGGAATCGGACTTTTAAGGAAGTGAGAACCTATTTTTTCCTGTATGGGATCGTCGTCGGAACAATTAGGTTTTTTAATTCGGTCTTTGCATGAACATCTAACATTTTCTCAATGGATCTAATGGCAAGCTCTGATGAGCTTGATGGCCCTAATAGAATTTGATCAACGACTTCATCCAATGAGAAATTCTCAGGCGTTATCCCTTCGATGTGTTTCAGCGGCACTCGAAGTTTTGGCTCAATCCCGCGCGTTGTAACTGAATAATTTTGAAACTCTTTTAATTTTCCTGCGGGATCGAGGATATTGTAGTAGACGACTCTCCATTCTTTTTCGTCCCGAAAACCAATGTGTTTCGAGAATAGGGCATAGCTCACGCTGCGATCAAAAAGCAAAAACGCGGTATGAAATAAACTTTCATCCGGCAAATCTAGCTCAGCGACAACATCTGCGAACCTCGTAGCAGCGTTTTCAAACCAAGTAAGCCGCTCTTCTTCAGAACCATATTTTACCACCGCCAATCTCAATGGGCTGTTGGAAATTTCGGGTATCCGATTCGTGTCAAATATTATCGCAGCGCCGCTACCATCTCCGCCGTACCCACGCCACATGGACAAATTTCCATCGTAATCTTCAGGATCGTGCTCGGAGAGACAAAAGACGTAGGTATTAAACAAATGCTCTTTTTCGTAATGCTTGATGTGATAATCGTAATGCTGATTGAATTGCTCGACGCGAGAATCAGAACCAAGCGCTGAATGAATTCCACTGTGCTCCTTGAATATCCGCGCACAATGATTAATCCCGAATCTGACCTCCTCTAGGTCATTCATAAATAGCGGATTTGATAGCCAAAGTTGGTTCGTGCTAACGATCCCCTCAAGCGCTTCAAGTGAAGTGTAATGAGCTAAAAACGGGCGTTTGTTTGGATACGTCTCGTCTTCATCAAGATCCGCATAGAGGGTTTTCCACAAGTGACCACAGAGTTCATCATACTCCATTGCTCCCCCTCCTAGCTCTAATACTTTATTTAACTTATTAACTCTCGGGCTTGAACTTCAGCGATGCGCCGTTGATGCAATACCGCTGACCGGTCGGTTGCGGACCGTCCGGAAACACGTGGCCCAGATGCCCGTCGCACTTGGCGCAATGGACCTCGGTCCGGGTCATCCAGAGGCTCTTGTCGACTTCTTCCTCGATCGCGTCATCTCCGACCGGCTGGTAGAAACTCGGCCAGCCGGAACCCGATTCGTATTTTGTGTCGGAGGCGAACAGGGGTTCACCGCACCCGGCGCAGACGAACATGCCCTTGCGCTTTTCGTGATTGAGCGGGCTTGTGCCAGCGCGCTCCGTCCCCTTCATGCGCATGATCTTGAAGGCCTCGAAACCGAGTTGATCCATCCATTCCTGTTCGGATTTGGTGATTTTTTCAGACATCGCATCCTCCGCTTCGTTCTCGACCCGAAGTAATCCCGGAACTCACCGGTTTCCAGTCTTTTCGGCGCCGCGCACGCAATTGTGAGGCGACGTCAGAAGCGACCGTCGTACGCCTTTCGGCCAATCGGACATGCGACCAGCGTGAACGTCTCGGCATCGAGGCCGTCCGAAATCGCCTTCTCGAGTGTCTCGCGATCCGTCGCCGTCACACCGATACCGCCCATGACATCGGCGAGCTTTGCAAAATCGGTGCCCCCGAAGTCGACGCCCAGATTATCCTGCCTGTTGGCGCGCTGCTTCAATTCGATCAGCGCCAGGCTTTCGTCGACGAACACCACGATCACCACCGGCAACTTCATGTCGCGCAACGTCGCCAATTCACCAAGGATCATCTCCATCCCGCCGTCGCCGGTGAACGCGATCACCGGCGTGTCTGGGTTGGCGATCTTGTGGCCCAAGGCAATCGGCACCGCGCAGCCCATGGTGCAGAGGCCAGTCGATTGCGCGAGCGTGCGCGGCAGATAGCAGTCCCATTGCTGGCTGAGCAAAATGCGATGCGCGCCGGTATCCACGGCAGCGAAACCGTCTTTCGGGAACGCCGCCCTCGCCGCGTCGATGACGGCCGCCGGCCCCCAGCTTTCGTCACGCGGGAACGCATCGCGAAGTTGCGCCCGCATTATTTCAATGGCGCCGTCTTTCCACGTTTCCTTACCGTTCAGCCCGTGGGTCAGGACTTTGACCCCTTCACCCACATCGCACACGAAACTGATATCGGCCTGATGCACATAGTGGGTGTTCGGATGACCGGCGACCTCGATCACCGTTTTGCCTTCCAGACCCGTCGACCAGGCATGACGCCAATCGATGCGCATCTCGATCGGGTCGTAACCGGCAAGCACAATCACATCGGCGTCGTCGATCATCGGTTTCAGGACTTTAAACGATTTTGGCGACAGCCCATGCCCGCCCAGTGACAGCGGGTCATTCTCAGCGACCACGCCCTTGGCCTTGTAGCTGGTCAGGATCGGCATATTCAATCGATGCACGGCTTCGTCGATCACCGCCGCTGCGTCGTGGTGCAGAATATCGACGCCGCCGATCATCAACGGACGTTCGGCGTTGGCGATGGCATTTCTAGCGCGTTCCAGATCCGGCCCGGCAGCGGGCGCGACCTTCGACATCGCCGCGCGGCCCGGATACCCGGTGACCTTCGCATCCTTGCCGGCGATGTTGATCGGCACATCCAGATGAACCGGCCCGGGCGGGTCCTGCATGGCAATGGCCAAGGCCTTGTCGATCATCACGTCGACGGCGCCGTCGGCAACGGTCATGGACGCTTTCGAAATCGGCCGGATGACGTCGGTGTGGTCGAACACCTGGTGGGTGTAGGTCTCGGCTTCCGCCGCATCGACGCAGCCAGTCAGAAAGATCATCGGCACCTGGTCCTGCCAGGCGTTGGCGACAACGTTGACCGCGTTGACCACACCCGGCCCGACGGTCGCGACCAGAATGCCCGGCGCGCCGGTCGCATGGTAGGTGCCTTCCGCCATGAACCCGCCGGCGTTTTCGTGCTTCACCAGATGAAAATCGATGCCGGCGTTTTCCAGCCCCTCCATCAACGACAGCACCTCACCACCGGGAATGCCGAAGGCATGGCGGCACCCGGCGTCATAGAGCCGCTTGCCGATGATGTCGGACGTCGTCGTCATTTTCTTATTCCTTATTCGGCGGCGCGGGCGCGCTCGGCCAGTTTCAGATAGCCGTCCCGGGTTTGCGGCAGCTTGCGGTCTAGAATCTTGCCGGCGACCAGGTTCCGCAGCACCTGCGCCGTCCCGCCACCGATCGTAAACATACGGGCGTCGCGGTACATGCGTTCCATCGGGCGATTACGCGAATACCCGGCGGCGCCGAACACCTGCAGGGCATCCGATGTCACCTTGATGGCCGTTTCGGACGCCAGAATCTTCGCCTGCGCCGCCATCAACATGTCGGGGAAACCGCCCTCGTTGGTTTCGGACGAGGCCGCCGCTTTATAGATCAACGCCTGCGACGCGGCGATCCCGATCGACATGTCGGCCAGCATCCACTGCAGTCCCTGGAACTCGGCAATCGGACGGCCGAACTGCTCGCGCTCACCGGC
>MDSW01049874.1_pt1 | contig 18568 bp, 8 predicted proteins | sample 811171 | NCBI WGS metagenome assembly MDSW01 (sample SAMN05326641, study PRJNA326480) | marine metagenome | isolation source: seawater | place: Atlantic Ocean: North West | collected 2012 | reverse complement strand
TGGATGAGGCGATCGCTGACCCGCCCGTGCGGGCGGCGCGGATTCACGTCGAACGGCGAGGCCTCCTCCTCCTCCTCCTCCTCCTCGCCGTCTCTCGTCGCCCATCCTCCGCGCGCCTCGTCGTCTCGCTGCCGTTTCGCGATCGCCCCGCCGACGTGCGCGATAGCGAGCGTCTCGCGCGCGCACGCCCCCCGACGCGACCGCCCCCCGGTCGGTCACGACCGGGCGGAGAGCGACGGCGCGATCTCTCGGACGACCGCGCTCCGGCTCGCCTCCGGGGTGATGAGCACCGTCGTCGTGCGCACGCTCCTCGCCCCGTTCGAGCGCATCAAGCTGGAGTACCAGCTCAATCGCTCGTCGCTCCCCTTCGGCCGCGCGGTGAGGAAGGTGTTCCTCGCCGAGGGCGTCAGGGGGTTCTGGCGCGGCAACGGCATCAACCTCCTGCGCGTGTGTCCGTACAAAGCCATCAACTTCGCCGCCTTCGACGCGTACCGCGGCGTCGCGGTCGCGCTCAGCCCGAACGCCCCGGAGGTGAATCGCGTCCTCCTCGCCGTCGCCGGCGCGTGCGCGGGGCTCACCTCCGTCAGCACGTGCTTCCCGATGGACGTCGTGCGAACGAGGCTCCTGGTCGCGGGGGGCATGGCCAAGTACGGCGGCGTCAGGCGGTGCATCGCGCGGCTACACGCCAAGGAGGGCTTCGGGGCGTTTTACCGCGGCTTCCTCCCGGCGATCATCGCCATGACCCCGAACGGCGCGGTGTATTACACCGTGTACGACCGGCTCAAGACGCGGCGGATCAAGCGGCTGGAGGAGGAGGCGAGGGCGAGGGGGGACGCGCAGACGAGCGCGCACGCGGGGTCCGGGGGAGGACCGATCAGGGTGGAGCAGGGGTACATGATGCTCTTCGGCGCGGCCGCGGGGGCGACGGCGGAGTTCAGCACGTACCCGCTCGAGGTGGTGCGGCGGCGCATGCAGCTGCAGGGGGGGAAGGGGACGGTGTCGCAAGTCGTCGGCAAGAGGGCGCTGCGGAGGATGACGACGACGCTCAGCATCATCCTGAGGAGGCACGGCGTCGCGGGGCTGTACATGGGGTGCCTGCCCTCGGTCATACAGGTCCTACCGAGCGCCGCGCTCGGGTACTACTCGTACGAGATGTTCAAGCGGTTCCTCGACGTGGGGGACGAGTGAGTCCGGGCCCCCGGGAGGGCGCCGCTCGCCGCTCCTTGTTTTTTATCGCGATAAAAATATGATAGTAGTTCCGCCGGCCGCGTCGTCGCCGCGAGCGACCTAAACGGGACGTGGACCCCCCACGCTCCCGGATGCTCCTCTCTCTCTCTCTCTCTCTCTCTCTCTCCTTACCCTAACGTACGATACATGTTACTTCACCTTCTTGGAGGCCTCCTTTTCCTTGTCGAACTTGATGGGCTTGAGTCGTTCCTTGAGCAGGGCGATGACCTCGTCGCGGGTGCGCTTCTTCTGCCCGACGTTGACGTACCTGTCGGCGAGGAACCCGTGCCTGTGGAAGAACAGAGCGAACCCGACGTCGAAGAACCCGATGCCGTCGAACACGAGCGCGTCCTTCTCGGCGTGCTCCCCGAGCTTCTCCACGAACTTGTTCGGGAACTCGCTCCAGTGGATCTGCGAGTTGACGTGGTGCAGCGTGTGGAAGCCGTCGTTGTACGAGCGCTGATTATCGGGGTGGTTCACGACGGTGTACGCCAAGCCGTAGTTGCATCGCGGGTCGTCGGGCTTCACGAACGCGTGCTGCGACCAGTTGCCGAACATCAGAGCCGTGGAGACCACGAGGAAGGGCATCGCGACGGTCCAGAACGCCGCGATCGGGTTGAGGGCGTGCAGGTACCAGTACGTCGCGAGGCTCGCGCCCATCCCGCCGGCGCACCCCGCGAAGAGATCCCACCGGCGCTTCTTGAGCGCGTAGTACGGCAGCTCGACCCAGCTCCCGACCATGAACCTGACCCAGTAGACGATCCAGTGCAGGATGTTATCCCTCTGGTACGCCTCCGTCGCGCTGAGGTCCTTGTTCCACTCGTTGTTGTCCACGTGGTGCATCACGACGTGGTGGAGCCAGTACGTGTTGCACGGGATGCCGAACACGGGCGCGACGAGGACGATGTTGAAGCGGTTCACGAGCTCCGAGCCGGGGAAGGCGCCGCGCTTGAACAGGCGCCTGTGCGTGCTGTAGTGCATGGCGAGGATGAAGCGCTGCAGGTAGAGGACGTTGAACACGACGAGGTACGCCGCGCCCAGGATGTTCGAGGGCGGGAGCACCGTGAACAGCGCGATGAGCGCGGGGTACATGGTCGTGACGATGTTCCAATACAGCCACGCGATCTCCATGTCGCGCGTGTCGTTCAGCGTGCGCTCCAAGAAGCGCTGCACGAACGCGGGGGGCTTGAAGTAATACTCGCCGCGGGGCATGTACACCTCGGAGAGGTACACCTCGGGGCCGTCGCCTGAGAAGGGGCGAGAGGGCGGTCGGGAGGGGCGGCGGTCAGCGGCGGGGAAATATCGAACGTTGAAAGGCCGCTGCCCGCGGCGCGAACGGCGTCACCCGCAAATCACGGCGGACGCGCGGGAGCGCGGAGGAGCGCCGGCGCGGAAGCGAGAAAAAGCGCACCTTTGCCGCCGAGGCGGCCGACGAGCGGCGCGGCCGGCTTGCCTTGCTTCGCTTCGGGGACGCACATCGCGCTCGGGCCGGGGAGGGCGAGCACGCGAGCGCGTCGACGTGTGGCGCCGACGACGGCGAATATCTTCCCGTCGCCGACGGCTGAGAACCGTCGACGTCATCGACCGCGCGACTCGTTCGACCGGCGCGGAAGGACTCGTGATTTCCGGTTTGAACGCGTCGGCGCGAGCGATCAAAGAAGCGGTCGAGTCGATCGGAGCGAAAGGGGAAATCGTCCCGCGCACACGATCAACTGCGCACGCCGGCGCTCGGTTTTCTTTCCCTCATCCGACTCGTTCTCAAGTTCGTCGCGTCATTATTTTTTCGCCCCTCCCTCTCCTCTCAGTCGCTCTCGTCGTCGTCGTCTCGTTTCCTCTTCCCCGCGCTCGCGGGGCCCACGGCGAAATCCTCGTCGTCGCTGTCGTCGTCCGGCTCGCCCTCGTCGCTCTCCGCGTCTGGGTCGAACTCCTCCTCCCCCTCCTTGTCCTCCTTGTCCTCCTCCTCCTCCTCCTCCTCCTCCTCCTCCTCCGCGGACGCCGGCGTGGGCTTCTCCCCGGGGCTGTCGTCCTCTTCGCTCGTCGCCGCGCCTTCTTCTCCCTCCTCGCCGCCTCGTTCCCCTTCGGCCTCCTCCGCGTCCGTCTGCTTGGTCTGCGGGTTGAACGACTCCGGCCTCGGCCCGAGCGTCTCCGCGTTTTCCCAGAGCCACTTTTCGAAGTCGAGGAGGCACCGCTGGTAATAGTTCCTCAGCGCGAAGCTCGCGCTCGTCTGCGTGGTGAGATCCTTCCCGAGCGTCCGCGCGATCTGCTTCCATCGCTTCTCCTCGGTGACGAGGTCGTACCCCCCGAGGCACATCGCCTCGACGAGGACGCGGTAGAGGTCGAGCTCGGAGCCGCAGAACGTCGGCGCGCGCGGCACCCTCTGCCCCCCGTACGCCGCCTCCCTCCACGTCTGGAACTCCGCCCTCGCCGCGGGGACGCCGTGCGGCCACCCGAGCCGCTCCGCGATCGTCACCCCCGAGTCCACCTTCCGTTGGTCCGCCTCGCTCCGCGGGTCCTCCTCCGCGATCGCCGCCTTCTCCGCGCCCCCCTGGCCGCCGAAGGGGCGGTACTCCGGGTCGCCCTTCGGCTGGTACTCCTCCGGCGCGAGCTCGATCTCCCACGGGCACACCCACATCGGCTCCTCCTGCGCCGGGTCCGAGTCGAACACCACCTGCGTGTTCTCCCACGGGTCGTCCCCGCCCTTGACGCGGCTCACCGTGCCGATGAACAGCTCGGCGCCGTTCGGCGCCTTCAGGACGCCCGGTTTCGACTCTTTCCCGCCGGGCTCCGGCTCCTCCTTCCCGGACGCCACCGACGCCGCGGGGTTTAGGGTCGTCCCCGCGTTTTTTTCGGGGCTCGCCGCGTCTCCGGCGGCGCCGGGCTCGGCGGGTCCATCGGGTCCCTTCTCCTCCGCGTTCGCCTGGGCCGCCTCGGGCGCGGGCTCGAACCCGCTCTGCTTCATCGCGCCGGGCGCGTCCGGGTCCACGCCCCGGGTCATGTCCTCGAAGAGCATCTGGATCCTCGCGCCCTTCGCCCACGGCCGGTCCCGCGCGGCGGCGTACGCGTCCCACTGCACGACGTACTCGGTGACGTCCCCCCCCGCGAACATCGGCGCGCACACCAGCCTGGGCCCCTCCCTCGCCGCCGCGTTCGCCGACGCCGCCCGCCCGAGCTTCGTCCGGCGGTCGTGCGGGACGATCATCCCGGGGTCCAGGAGCTCGAGGAGCAGCCACACGCACGGCGGCGTGCCGCTGACGCCCGGGAACTCCGGCGGGGGCGCGCGGTACCCGCGGAACGCGGCGGCGCGCACGACGCATCGCTCAGCGGGGCGGAGCTCCTTCATCGGCACCCACGCGTCGGGGTAGGGGTCGGCGACGTACCGCTCCCGGGTCAGGCGCATGCCCTTGCGGATCAGGGCGACGACGGTGCCCGGGGCGGACACCGCCAGGACCCCCTTGTGCGTCGCGGTCGGGGTGGCGGCGAGGAACTGGGTGAGGGTCAGACGCTCGGGGTCGCGGTCGAGGCCCGCGAGCGCGACGCTGACGAGCCTCGCGCCGCGCGCGACGCCGAGCTTGGAGGCGGCGACCAACGCGTCGGGCGAGACGGACCACTCGATCGCCGTCTCCGCCGCCTCCGCCGCCTCCTCCACCGCCGCCTCCGCCTCCTCGTAGGACATGAGCTCAGGCGGGGGCGCCTTGAGGTCGAAGTCCAGGGCGCCGCGCAAACCCGTGAACCACGCCTCGCGGCGCTCGACCCAGTCCGGCTCCATCGCGTTCGCCGCGCGGAGGCAATACTCCAGCGCGGGAAGCACGCGGGCGACCACCACCGCGAGGCGGTCCGCCCCGGGGCACGCGCCCGAGTCGAGGGCCAAAATCGAGTCGGCGCCCGTGCCGAGACGGTCGGGAAGCGCGCCGAGGAGGGAGAGGCACGCGGAGAGCCAATCCGATTTTTGCTCCCAGAAACGCGTCGCGCCGCCGAGGGACGCGCGAATCGCCGCGCACGCCGCGTCCGCCGCGCGGTCGCGAGCCGAGGAAGAAGAAACCCCCGAGGAGGAGGGATCGGCGGCGTCCAGCGAAGCGTACGCGTCGGGGAAGAGGCCGAGCGACGCCGCCTCGAACGCCGCCGGGGCCGCCGCCGGGGCCGCCGCCGGGGCCGCCTTCGCGGCGTCCTCCTCCGCCTTCGCGGCGTCCTGCTCCGTCTCCATCGCGACGTCGCCGCCGCCCGGGGGGTCCGGGGGGTCCGCCGCGGGGGGCGCCGCGGGGGTGTCCGACGACGACGCGGGCGCGGCGGTTTTCATGAGCAGAGCGGCGATGGACTTGATCCTTCGCTCGCCCTGCGCCGCGGGGTTCCGCGGGTCGTCGTCCGCCCACTCCTTGAGCGCCTTGAGCTTCGGGCCGACCTCGAACATGCCCCAGCGCGTCGGCCATCCGCCGAAGTCCGCCTCCGCGGCGAGCGCCGCGTGCGCCTCGCGCTCGCTCGCCACCTTCGCGCGCGCCGCCGCCGCGATGGACGCCGCGTCCTCCTTCTCTCGCTTCGCCGGCGTCTCCTCCGACGGTTTCGGCGTCGCCGGCGCGTCTTTATCATCCGCGGCGGCGGAAGGCTCGGAAGGCTCGGGGCCCGGGGCGGCGACGGCGGAGGGGTCGGCGGCGACGTCCTCTTCCTTCTTCTTCGCCGCCGCCTCTTCCCCGGGGTCCGACGGTTCGGTCGAGGGGGCGTTTTCAATCTGCGCGAACAGCGTCGCGGACCCCGCGGACCCGCCGAGGATGTAATATTTCCTCCCCGTCTCGTCCTGCGCGATGGGCCTGTGCCTCAGCCACGTCTCGCGGTCGGGCGCCTTGCGCACCCACTCGAGCAGCGACTCCGCCCAGTCGGGCCTTTTCCGCGCCTCGGCGGGGGCGTCGTCGGGCTTGGGCTTGACGCGGCGGGGCGCGAGCGGAAGGAAGCCCATGTTATGCGCCGTTCGCGTCTTCTCCGTGAGCGCCTTGAGGTGCTCCCCGAACGCGGGGTTATCGCACGCGGCGCACGACAGCGCCGCCGCGAGCGCCACGCGCTCCTTCGGCGCCATCGTGCCCGTGACGAAGCGTTCCCCGCTCTCCTTTTCGTCGCCGCCGCGCTCGGCCAGCCGCTTCGCCGCCGCGAACCCGAGCGTCTTCACCGCCGCCCCGGACCACGTCGCGGCGCCGGGGCCGAGGGCGTCGTACGGCTTGTCCGCGGCGTACGAACTCAGCGCGACGTGCGCGCGCTCGGTCCAGTCGAACGCCCTCAGATCGTCCGGCCCCTCGACCTCGGTCTCGGCGTCCGAGGCCCTCGTCGTGGGCTGCGGCGGGCGCCGCGTCCCGGCCGCGGGGGCGCCGCCCTCGCTCACGCGGAGCATCGCCACGCACACGTCCCGGACCAGCGCCGCGTCCGCCGCCGTGGGCGCGCCCGCCGGGCTCAGGAACGCGCGCGCGAATCGACGCCAAGGGCACGCCGGGGTCTGGAAGAAACCCCCGTGCGATTGCGTCAGGTCCCACAGAGCCAGCGCCTCGGCGACGAGCGCGTCGGGGAGGGCGCCGTACTCCGCGGGGTACACCGCGTCGGGCTCCGGCGGCGGCGCGGTTCGAACGATGCGCGGCATGGCCGGCGCCGGCGCGGGCCTGGACCCGCCGCCGCCGTGGCCCCCCCCGGGCCTCGACCCGCCGCCGCCGCCGCCGCCGCCGCCGCCGCCGCCGCCGCCGCTCCTTCGCTCGCGCTCGCGCTCCCTCGCGGCTGCGCGGTTCGCCGCCCTCCGCGCCTGTTTCTTCGCGGCCCTCGCCTCCTCCGCCTCGCGCCGCCTCGTCTCCTCGAGGACCACGCGGAACCTCCCCACCAGCGGCGGCGCCGCGAGCTCGGCGCCCGGGACGAGCGCGCCGGCGAGCCTGAGCGCCTCGACCTGCTCCGCGGCGAACGCGCAATCCTTCACGACGTCGCGGCGGTCGTATTTGATCGGCGCCACCTCCGCGCACGCCGCGTACGCCTCGTCGCCCGCGCGCCGGATCCCCTCCGCGCTCGCGCCCTTCTTCGCGCTTAGCTCCTCCGCCTCCTTCCGCGCCCTCTCCCGCGCCGCGGCGTTGGCGGCGGCGGCGCCCCTGAACTTGGGCTCGAGCAAATCCCCCGGCGCGACGGGCGTCGAATCGGCGAGCCTCGCGAGCGCGTCCTCGCACTCGACGTTCCACTCGTCCCTCAGGATGTTCGCGGTTAAGGCGGCGAAGGCCACGCGGCGCTGCATGGGGGCGAAGACGCGGACGTACGCCTCCGCGGGGTTCCCGAGGCGGTACCACGCGCGGAGGGTCACGAGCCACACGCTCGGGGCGCCGTCGCGTTGGTCGTAGGAGACGGTCCAGTCCAACACCTCGCCGAGCTTGAGCGGGTGCGGGGGCTTGTCGACGGGCTCGAGGGGCTTCGCGAGGACCTCGCGCGGCCGCGAAGAGCCCTCGCCGCCCACGAGCTTGCGCGCCTTGCCGAAGACGACGATGTTCGAGCAGCGGATGCTCTCGAGGCCGATCATCTTCATCTCGTCCCGGCGATCGCGAATGTCGAAATCTGCGTTTGTAGACGAGAAAACAAAGGTTTCGCGAAAGAGGTTTTTGTCATGATTGGTGGCGCGCGAAAAGGGACCGGACGGGCGAGGGGGGTCGAGAGGAGGGTGGCGGGGCGAGGAGGCGGTCAGCGCGCGCGGAGGGCGAGGAGGGCGGCGACGGGATCTCGCGCGCGAGGCGCGGGGTGCGGACGCGGGGGGATCGCGCGGAGGGGTGCGGGCGCGAGCCTCGAGGGATCGCGCGATGCCGGTCGCGGCGCGATATCGTCCGGCTCGAGGGCTCCCCGCGGGGGACCGTCCCGCGCGGGAAAGCGACGATCAGGAGGGAGGGAGCGGACGCGACGCGACGGGCGGGTGCCCACGCGCGCGCCACCGCGCCGGGGAAGAGAGAGCGCACCGTCGAGCAGGCGCAGGGAGAGACACGTCCCGGGAACCTCCGGCGGCTCGATCTTATCCTTCGCGAGCGGCGCGGCGGGCGACGCCGCGACGTCCCCGCCCGCCGAGGGCGCGCCCGCGCGGGTGTCTGCCGCCTCGGGCGTCGTGCCCACAGGCGCTGGCGCGCGCGGCGGGGATCCGGGGATCTCGCCCATCGCGCCGAGATCGGTCGCGATCGTGACCCGAGAGCGTGCGCCGCGACGGCTCCGGACGGTCCCGACGCGTCCCGCGCGGCGCGCTTCGTCCGGCGCGGGGTTTTGTGAACTCGGAAGGCGACCGGGCGGAACGACGCGATGCGCGAGGGTACGGCCGCGATGATCGAAAACAGAGCCGTCGCAGCGCGGCGACGGCGAGCGACGCGCAGCCTGCCGGCGTCGCGCGCCTGCGATCTGGACTCCGCGAACGCTCAACCAAGCGTTTATTTCAAACGCACCCAGTGTTAAAAAAGCTACCTTCGCCTACCCCCCCCGCGTCATCCCTCGCCGCATCCTCGCATCCCCCCGCGACGCCGACGACATCTTCGCCTCGGGCCCCTCGCTCCGCTCGCCCGCTTTCGACCCTCGCCGTCCGTTCGCCTCGTCGCCGCCGTCGGAGAGCCGACGACGGTTCGTCGCCGCCGCGAGGGAGAAGACGACGGCGGCCCAGGTGGCGGCGACGAACCCGACGCTCGCGCCGACGACGGGCGCGACGGGCCACCGCTGCCACGGCCGATCCCAATCCAGAGGCGTGGGAATCGCGCCCAACCACGCGCCCGAGACCGCGCCCCACGCCCCGCCGAACCAGAGGGGGTCCAGGGGATGAGAGCCGACGCGATCAGCCGGGGCGGCGCGGCGCGAAGACGCCGCCGCGACGTCGCCGCCGACGCCGCCGCCGCCTCCGCCTCGGAAGAGGACGCGGCGCCAGGGCGGGTCGGCGTCGGCGTCGGCGTCGGGGTTTGATACCGGGGGCGATTTGACGACGCCGACGCCGTACGTCGCCGCGCCCGGGACGAGGACGAGGGAGGCGAGGAGCGCGGCGAGGTGCACGGTCTCCTCGGCGGCGTCGAGCGCCGAGACGCCGTGGCACGCGACGAGGGCGAACGCGAGGACGGCGCCGAGCGTCGCCGCCGCGCACGACGCCGCGAGCGCCTCGAGCGGGGACGGCGCGGGGGATTCGAGGACGGGCGGTGAGGCGGCGGCGCGCCAGATCGCGCGGCCGGCGACGCGCGCGAGGACGGCCGCGGCGAAGTGCGCGAGCGCCGCCGCGCGCGCGGCGAGGAGCGGGGCGTCCACGACGGTGGCGCCCGCGCGACGGGGCGCGCCGACGACGCCCGCGAGCACCGCGAGGGTGACCGCCGCGGCGTACCCGACGAGCGCGACGCGCGACGCCACGCCCGAGGCGCTCCGCCCCATGGACGCGTCCGACGTCGACGACCCGCCGGCGCGCCGCCGGGTGTGGACAGTCACGGGAGCGGACGCGTGATCTGGCCATCGTGCGAGGCAGCACCCGGTTATTCGGAGCCGGCGGGCCCGCGCGCGCCCGACGTTGAGTTTCGATCGTCTTGGAACTTTCCTTCTCGAATCGGGCGGCTTCACTTCTTCGCGCGCGCGCCCGCGCCGTTGACCACGCGGCGTCGCGCGTCGCCGCGCGCCCTGGCTCCCCGCCCGCGATGCAGAGGGACGCCCCCGCTCCGAAGATCACGGAGGTCCTTCCGAAAGCCGGTCTGGTGTACTCCGAGAAGGGCAACCTCGGGGAGGTGCTGAGCAAGCCCAAGATCATGCCGCTGAAGAGCATCACGCTGCAGCGCCTCGAGGAGATGGAGAAGGCGGCGGCGACGGTGTCCGAGACGATGGCGGCGCGCGAGCGGGAGAGCGAGCGAGGCGCCGGGGGAGCAGACGCCCCGGCGTCGTTCCCGCCGCCGAGGTAGCAGCACTCGGTCGCGCGATTTAACGAGCGAGCGAGCGAACGAACGAGCGTTCCGCCGGGAGGCTCCGGTTCTCTTCTCGCGCGCGACTGTCCCGTTTCCTCGTCGCGCCGTTCTCTTCGCCCGCTCTCCCCGACCCGTCCCACCTCCTCGCCTTTCATCACCACGGCGCGTTGAGCGCGTTTTTCCTCCTCGCCCTCCTCGCGAACTTATTGCCGGCGTTCTCCCCGCCCGCCCCCCTCTTTTCCGCCGCGCCCCCTCCCGCGACGCGCATGAACTTCCCCCACAGCGGCGCCGCGCACGTCGCCCCCGTCCCCGGCAGACTCCCGTTATCGTCCCGGCCGCACCACACCACGCACGCGAGGCTCGGCGTGTACCCCGCGAACCACGCGTCCCGGTACTCGTCGCTCGTCCCCGTCTTCCCCGCGACCTTCTCCGCGGGCCACCCTCTGGCCGCGCTCCGCCCCGTCCCCCGCGTCACCGCCGCGCGGAGCATGGAGTGCAGCGCCGCGGTGGCGGACGCAGAAGACGCCATCCGTCTCACGCCCTTGTGCTTGTACACCGTCGCGCCCTGGCTGTCCCTCACCTTGGAGATGAGGTGCGGCTTGGAGTAGATCCCGCCCGCGGCGATCGTCGCGTACGCCACCGCCATCTCCAGCGGCGTGGTCTCGCACGAGCCCAGGGCTAGGGAGAGCGCGTTGGGCAGCGGCGAGGTGATCCCCAGTCGCCGCGACATCTGCTGAATCTTCTCCACGCCCACCGTCTCCGCCACCTTCACCGTCGGCACGTTGAGCGACTCGACGAGGCAGTCCCTGAGGCTCACCGTCCCGCGGAACGTCTTCGTGTAGTTCCTCGGCGTGTACGTCTTATCCTCCCCCTCCGTCAGCTCGAACGTCTGCGCCTCGTCCTGGATGAGCGAGCTCGGGTTCACGACCCCCTCCTCGAGCGCGGCGAGGTACACGAAGGGCTTGAACGCGCTCCCCGAGGTTCTCCGCGCGAGCGTCGCGCGGTTGAATGGGCTCGACGCGTACTCCCGCCCGCCCACCAGCACCCGCACGCCCCCCGACGCGGGGTCCACCGCCACCAGGGCCGCCTCGCCCTTGTCCTGGCCGTTGATCACGGTCAGCCCGTCCTCCAACACCAGACGCTCCGCGGTCTCCTGCAGGCTCAGGTCCATCGTCGTGTGCACCTTGAGCCCGCCCGTCTTCAAAACGTCCCGCCCGCGGAAGAGCGCCTTGAGGTGATACAACACCTCCGACGTGAAAAACGGCGCGCGGTACGGCGCCGCCGCGCCGCGCCCGAGGCGAGGCACGCCCCCGCGCCGCCCCTCCCCCGTCGCGCTCCCGTACCCGTCCACCAGCCCCGCCTCGTCCAGCGCCGAGCTCCCCTCCAGCCCCGCCGCCGCCTCGAGCTCCGACGGCGAGCGCAGCGCCAGCGACGCGGGGAGCGGCGCGTCGGCGAACCGGTCCGCCTGGCGCTTCTCCAGGTACCCGTGCTTGGCCATCGCCGCGAGCGCCCGCGCGCGGACCCGCCGCGCCCCCGCCGGGTTCGCGTACGGGCTCAGCGCCTCGGGCGCGGGGAGCAGCGCCGCGAGCAGAGCCGCCTCGGACACGTCCAGTTCCGCGGGCGATTTGCCGTAGTACGACGCGGCGGCGGCGGCGACGCCGTACGCGCCGTGGCCCCAGTACACGTTGTTGATGTACGCCTCCAACAGCTCGTCCTTCGTCAACACCGTCTCGATCTTCACGCTCAGCAAAATCTCCGCCAGCTTGCGCGAGATGGTGCGGTCCTGGCACAGGACGAGGTTCTTCACCAGCTGCTGCGTGATGGTGCTCCCGCCGCCGCGGGTGCCGAGCGAGCCGATCGCCCGGAGCAACCCGCGAAGGTCCACGCCGCGGTGTTCGAAGAAGCGGTGGTCCTCCGTCGCGACGATGGCCTGGTACACCGCGGGGGCGACGTCCTTGAGCTTCACCGCCTCGCTGCTCAGGGTGGCGACGACGCGGCCCTTGACGTCGTAAATCACCGTGGGCTCCCCCGCGTGGCCGTCCTTGCCGCTCTTGTCGCCGCCGGCGAGGTCGCGCCAGCGCCGCTCCGCGCCGCCGTCGCGCATGGCGCGGGAAAACTTGAAGAAATCCGTCGCGCCGGCGATCGCGAGGCACGCCGCCGACGCCAACACGAACTTGGGGAACGACGCGACGACGTTCGCGCGGAACTCCTGGCGGCCGCGGCGGCCGTACTCGCCGTAGTCGATGGAGTCGCGATCGCCGGAGACGACGAGGGGGGAACCCGTTCGCGTTCGCGACGAGGGGGGAAGGGACGATGACGTACGACGACGCGGACGCGCGGGCGAAGGAGGAGGACCGCCGACGCGGCGCGGGCCCCTCGACGACGACGCGCGACGCGATCGCGCGCGATCGGGGAAGCGGCGGACGAGCGCGCCGCGCTCGAGCGCCAGGACCGGGAACAGCGCGGGGGCGGCGCGCTCGTCCGCGGTGCACGCGCGGGAGAGGGACGCGGCGGCGGCGCGCGGTCGGCGCGGGGGGGCGTCGACGGCGAGGCACGGCGCGGGGTGGGGCGGGGCGACGGAGGCGGGGCGATGGTGCGGAACCCACGCCAGCGTCTCCCCAGCTGTCGTCGCGAGGGAGAGCTCGCACGCCGAGTTCGGCATCGCGACCGGGCCGGGGGGACGCGAGGGCGCGAGCGCGAACGGGGCTCGGCGAACGGGCGCGCGCGAGCGAGGAGGGCGACGCGCCCCGGAGCGTGGATCCGCGCGCGCCGCCGGCGGAGCGTCGTGGTTTTGAACCGGAGGAGTCGCCGGTGTGCCAACTCCGTCGTAGCGTGCCGCGGCGCGGCCGGGTCGTCCGCAGTCAAGCAACTCGGCACGTCGATCGCACTGCCGCTGAAGTCCACGTCAGCTCAGAGCGGGCAGCGCCCGTCGCCTTCCCTCCCCCCCACGCGGGGAGGATGCGGACGCCGTGCCTCGCCCCGCGCGCGGCGCCGGCCCCGTCCCCTCGACGCGCGCGCGCGCCTTTCCCTCCCGGCGCCTCGTCCTCTTCCCGCGCGCCGCGTCCTCCGCGCGCCGCGTTCGGGACGTGGACCCTCGAGGAGATGGGCGCCGCGCTCGAGAGCACCTTCGTGGACGAGCTCCCCGGCGAGCGCGCGTCCGCGGACCCGCGCACCCCGCGCGACGTCCGCGGGGCCCTCCACTCCCCCTGCGCGCCCACGCCGAGCGCCTCCGGCGCGACGCCCGAGATCGCGCTCGTCTCCCCCGAGATGGAGGCCGCGCTCGGCCTCGCCCCGGGCGAGATCCGAGACAACCCGCTCGCGGCGGAGTACCTCGCCGGCGCCGTCGCGCTCCCGGGCCGACGCAAGCCCTACGCCGCGAACTACGGAGGGCACCAGTTCGGGGAGTGGGCCGGACAGCTCGGCGACGGCCGCGCGATCACCCTGGGCGAGATCCCCCCGCGCGTCGCCTCGGGGGTACCTGTAGTCCCTCGGCTCGACGTGCAGCTCAAGGGCGCGGGCGCGACCCCCTTCAGCCGCGACGGCGACGGCCGCGCCGCGCTCCGATCCTCCCTGCGCGAGTTCGTCGCAGGGGAGGCGATGCGCGGCCTCGGCGTGCCGACGACGCGGTGCGCGGCGCTGACGCTCACGGGCGGCGGCGTGCTGCGCGAGCATCCCGACGGGCTCGGAGGCGGCGCGCTGCGCATGGAAGCCGCCGCGATCGTCGCGAGGGTTTCCCCCACGTTCCTGAGGTTCGGCTCGTTCCAGCTCCCGCCGAGCCGCGGGAAGGCGGAGGCGGAGGCGCTCGTCGCGCCCCTCATGGACTACGTCCTCAGGCACCACATGCCCGCGGCGCGCGAGGCGACGCTCGTCGACGAGGAGGATGCGACGAGCGATGATAAAAAATCTCTGCCCCCCGCGCTGGCGATGCTTCGCGAGACGGTGGCGGCGACGGCGCACACGGCGGCGGCGTGGCAGGCGTTCGGGTTCGTGCACGGCGTGCTGAACAGCGACAACATGTCCGTGTTGGGGCTGACGCTGGACTTCGGCCCGTTCGCGTTCATCGAGCGCTTCGACCCGCGGTTCACGCCGAACCTCTCCGATCGCGACGCGCGGTACTGCTACGTCAATCAGCCCGCGGCGTGCGCGTGGAACCTGGCGCGGCTCGGCGACGCCCTGGTTCGGGCGGGCGCGCTCGACGAGGCGCGCGCGGCGGAGGCGACGGCGGCGTTCGACGCGACGTTTCGCGCGCGGTACTTCGAGCGCCTGAGCGCCAAGTTCGGCGTGGCGTGCGAGACGGACGAGGACGGGGCTTTTCTGCGGCGGTTTTTGGCGCTCCTCGCGGCGTCCGGCGGGGATTTCACCAACGCGCACAGGGCGCTCGGGGCGATCGCGGATCGCGCGGCGGCGGCGGCGGAGGAGGACCCAGGCGCCGTCGGACGCGCGGGTTTTTTGTCGGACGACGACGCGCTGGCGCCGTTTTTCGAGCCGGGGAGACCCGCGGCGTTTCCGGACGGGTTGGAAGACGCGGCGCTCCGGGCGCGGTGGGGGGATTGGATTCGCGAATACGGCGCGATCATCAGGCGCGAGGGCCGGGATCCCGCGGAGCGGCGGGCGGAGCAGGACCGCGCGAACCCGGCGTACGTGGCGAGGAACCACCTCCTCGCGCGGGCGACGGAGGCGGCGGAGCGTCGGGGGGACTTTCGCGTCGCCGAGGCGCTACTCGAGGCGCTGCGGGACCCGTTCGTGGAAAAACCGGGGCTCGAGGAGTGGGCGGAACCCGCGCCCGCGGAGCTCGCGCGTAAGCCGGGGGTGGCGGCGATGACGTGATCCTCGTAACGCCGCGGTCGAGGGGTCGAACCCCCGACGACCGCGGCGAGCGCGCTCGCGCGGTTTTTCGTTTTCGCGCCGCCCCGGACGCGTCCGCCGCGACGCGCGGGGGCGGCGAGCGTGACGGAGTCGACGACGAAAGGCCTCCGAACGAGGCCGGTCTCGCTCCCGATGTACACCGAAGCGCGACGACGACGCGAGCGCGGGTGCGAGCAGGGAATAGCGTTGTAGCTTTCAAATTTTTCGCGGGAGACACAGCTGTGTTTTTTTCTCAGACGACCAGAATTCGTCACGAGCGACTTGCAAAAGCGCGGGGAGGGCGGGGGAAGAAGCCGCACAACGAACCGCGCGACGCACGCGCGCGCGTCATGGGCGCGTCCTCGTCGAGGTCGTCGTCTGCGGCGCCTCGCGTCTCCCTCGCGACGAAGCGCGGGAGGACGCCCTCCACCGGCGCGGCCGGCGGCGCGTGCGGTCTCTTCCGCGCGCGCGGGGGCGCCGCGGACGTCTCGGCCAAGGAAAAGAAGTCCTCCGCCCCCTCCGCGCTCGCGCCCGCGACGGCCAAGTCCGACGGGGGCGTCTTCTCTCCCTCGCGCTCGCACCCCACCGTGACCACGCTCATCTCCGACCTCAAACGTGCGTCCGGCGGCCGCACCGCGTCCTCCACCCGCTCGCGCGCCGAGTCCCACTCCCCCGTCCGCGCGCACAGCTGTGTCGCGCCTTTCCTGACCGCGCCTTCGTCCCCGTCTCTCCCCCTCGCAGAGCACGGCGTCCTGGACGATCTCGACGATGTCGCCGCGGACGTCGCCGCGCGGAAGGTATCCCTCCTGAACGTTCCCGCGCCGCTTCTCGAACTCCCGAACGCGCCGCACAAGACGCGCAACAAGAGCATCCTTCGCAGGAACAACACCTCCGCGGGGGAAACCGCGACGGGCGAAACGTCGGCGAGACCGACCGCGCGCCGCCTGACGTGGAACGACGCGAAGGGCGTCCCCGGCGAAACCCTGGAGCGCGTCCAGATCTTCGACGAGAACGACGCGATGGGCACGTGCTCGCGCATCGCACCCGGGCTCGCGCGGCGTAACAGCACGGGCTCCACCGCCTCCTTCTCGTCGGAAGAGTCGCGCGCCGTCTCGGCGTACCGCGTCGCCCTCGCCGAGCTCCCGACCGCCGCGGACGACGGCCGAGCCCTCGTCTCGTCCCTCGACGCGGAGGCGCGCGACAACGTTCGCCGCATCGGCGAGCAGCTCGCGGAGTACGAGTCGGCGCGAGGGGCCACCGCGGACCTCGATCCGACGGACCGCCGAGCGAAGATGCTGAAGCGGAAGCTCACCGCGAGCGTCGCGTCGCTCGTCGCGGAGTGCGCCGCGCCGAGGCGGGAGGGCCGAGACGCCGAGACCCTCCGCGAGTTCCATCTCGGGCGCTCCGTCACCACCGCCGGCGACGCGCTACTGGCGTACGTCGTCTCCGAGTCCGCCGAGCTGCGGCGGCGGACGGAGGCGGCGGAGCGCGGGTCGAGGGAGCGCGAGATCGTCACCCTCCTCGCGCGCGTCGACGCGCTCTCCGACGCCGTTCCCAGCCGCCGGGTCTCCTCCGCGCTGCGTCGACTGCACCGCGATAAGCTCGCGCTCGTCGACGCGCGCGCGCGCGCGGCGGCGTCGCGATCGGCCGAGCGGTTCCTCCGCGCCGTGCTTCGCGAGGGCGGCGGCGGGGAATCAGGCGGCGGCGCGCGCGTCCGCGGCGGCGCGGGCGGCGAAGAGGCGCGCGCGAGGGACGACGCCGGCGCGAGGACGACGCGCCACGATCCTCCGGACACGCTCGCGGGGGCGTTCTTCGAGGTGCTCGCGCTCGGGGGTCTCATCCAGCGCGAGAGCGCGTTCCGGTGAAGGGGGGAGAGCGCTGAACGGTCGGGGCGCGAGAGAGAAAAAGCAGCCGGTCGCGGTTCGACGAGGGGACGGGGACGAGCGAGGAGCGACGCGCGCTCGTCGAGGCGTCGATTCGCGACTTCATCACACGCGCGAGTCTACGCGAACGGCGTCCGCAGCGGAGCGGCCCAGCTCCCTCTAATTATCGTTGAAACTCACCCCACCGAGCTGCGCGCGAACGGGAGCGAGGGGACGGGGAATGGGAGGACGCGAAGAGGCGGTCAGTCGCGACGTCGATACCGCGCGCCGACGACGCGCACGAATGCAAAACAAATCGAGTCGAACCTCGCGTCTTCGCCGCGCGGCGTCGGAGAGGGGAGACGGGTTCCGGCGGGTCGTCCTCGAGCGCACCTGCACGACGACCCAGAAGGTGGCGAGCATGAGCGAGATGATCGTGGTGAAGGACAGCACGATCACGACTTGCGCCATGGCGGGCTTGGGGATTTTCTCCCACGCCGAGCGCTCGTCCACCTCCTCCGCCTTCGCCGCCGGTTTGGCGTCTCCGAAGGGGTTCGCGGCGGCGCCGGACTTGGCGAAGGGGCTCGCGCCCGCGCCGGGGGCGGATCCGAACGCGCCGGTGTCGGCGAAAGGGGACGCCCCCGCTGCGGGGGGCTTGGACGCGCTCGCGGGCGGGGCGGCGCCGAATGGGCTCGCCGGCGGCGACGCGGGCGCGGCGGCGCCGAAGGGGCTCGCGGGCTTTGCGCCCGCGGCGGGAGCGGGGGCGCCGAAAGGCGAGGCCGAGGAGGCGGCGGGGCTCGGCTCGGCCTTGGGCTTGGCCGGGGCGTCGAGCGCCGAGGCGGGCATGTCGAACGGGCTCGTCGCCTCGCCCGCGCCTTTCGCGCCCGTCGCGGACTTGTTCGTCTCGAAGGGGTCCTGGAACGGCAGCGTCTTCTTGCCCGTCACCTTCCCCTCGCCGAACGTGCTCGGGAGGGGTTTGGGCGACCGCTTGCGCGTCTGCGACACCGGAGGTGGCGCCTCCTCGGCCGCGTCGTCCTCCGCGGCGCGGACGGCCAGCCCAGCCCCCCCGCGGCGCCCACGCCCCCGCGCCGTGGACGCCATCCTCCCGAGCGCCGATCGCGCGCCGCGGCGCGCCCCGAGGCTCGCGCGCGGGGCCGTGCCGCGCGCGACGCCGCGCGCGGATATCGCGGCGATGGATGCCGTGGAGATCGTCGCCATCACTTCCTCGAGCGCGCACCACCCGTGCGTCGCGAGGCGAAGAATGCCACTCGTCGGCGCCGAGGCTCGCGCGAGGCGCTCGCGATGGGGACGAGCGAGAGCGACGACGACGGACGAGATCTTCTCGCCCCGAGGAAGCGCGCGACGGAAATCGTACGCATGTCTAGTCTCAAACTTTTGCCGGAGCGAGCGAGCGTGTCAGCCGTCGCTCAAGATGATCTGGCTCTCCACGCCAGCTCCGCGGGCTATCCACAAGCCGCTCCCGGAGCGGGTCGCGCGCGCGATCGGCGACACACCTCGCACGCGTCACGCACGCACGCATCTCCCTCAGTTAAAATGGCCGCCCAGGTGCGCCTCGCTCACCCCACGCGTCCGCGGCGGCGTTCCGGCGCCGTTCGGTTCCGTCCTTCCGTCGCGTCGGCGCCCGCCTCCGCGCGCGGCGCCGTCCACTTGGCTTTCCCCCGCGCGAGTGCCGCCGATCGTCCGATCCCGCGCCGAACCTGACGCGCGCCGTCCCCC